>Ga0209770_10000023_pt1 | contig 95103 bp, 90 predicted proteins | sample LauGreSu1BDMLBDD_2_FD_187572 | JGI IMG/M metagenome (GOLD analysis project Ga0209770, IMG submission 187572) | Freshwater lake microbial communities from Lake Michigan, USA - Su13.BD.MLB.DD (SPAdes) (version 2) | ecosystem: Environmental > Aquatic > Freshwater > Lake | place: Lake Michigan, USA... | reverse complement strand
TGTAGGTCGAGTCGCCAGAGCCCTCCTTGACGAGCGTCACCGCCTCGGCGCGCACGGCCTGCACGCGCCGCTCTTCGGCGTTGAACGCGGCCGAGCCGGCGTCGCTGGCCTGGCGGTCGCCCGCGCGATCCGCCGCCGCGAATTGTTCGGCGGCCGCCTTGCGGGCGGCGACGGCCTCGCCGAATTTCTGCTCGAGCGCCACGTACTCGCCGGCCCGCGCGCTCGCGCGCACCCGCTGGTCATGCACCGGATTGAACAGCATCGGCGGCGGCGTGAACACGTAGAACAGGAACATGAACACGCCGATAATCATCACCAGCGCCTGCAGCGGGATCTTCCAGTAGGCGCTCATGAACAGCGACGAGCGGGCCTGGTCGATCGACTTGGCGGTCAGGTAGCGCTGCACCTGGCTCTGGTCGGTGCCGAAGTACGACAGGAACAGGAACAGCGCGCCGATGGTGCCGGTCCAGAACGTGTAACGCACGCTGGGGTCGGTCGAGAAGTCGAACACCTGCAGGCGGCCCGTGGTGCCGGCGATGCGCAGCGCCTCGCCCACGCTCACCGTCTCGGGCAGCCCGAGCATCAGCGCGATGCAGGCGGCGGTCAGGCCGCCGATGATCAGGTACATCTGCTTGACGTCGGTCCAGGCCACGGCCTGCACGCCGCCGAACATGGTGTAGATGGCGGTCGGCACGCCCATCAGCAGGCAGGTGGTCGTGACGTCGAGGCCAATCATCACCGACAGCACCACGGCCGGCGCTGAAATCACGGCCCCGCACGCCAGGCCGCGCGAGAACAGGAACAGCAGCGCCGTGAACGATCGGGTCTTGGCGTCGAAACGCTTCTCCAGGTACTCGTAAGCGGTGAAGATGCGCGCGTTGTGGAAGAACGGGACGAAGGTGACGGCGATGATGATCATCGCGATCGGCAGGGCGTAGTACTGCTGCAGCAGGCTCATGCCGACGGCGTAGCCCTGGCCGGTGGTGCCGATCATCGTGATCGCCGACAGTTGCGTGGCCATCACCGACAGGCCAATCGCCCACCACGGCAGGCTGCGGCTGGCCAGGAAGTAGCCTTCGAGGCCGCTCGTGTTCTTGCTCAGCCGGATCCCGTCCCAGATGACCCAGATCAGGTAGACCGCGATGATCGTCCAGTCGATGACCGACATCAGCGGGTGAAGTAGGCCTGGAAGATGTACAAGCCCGCCAGCGTGACCGCCCACACCACGGCCACCTTGACGTAGGTCTTGCCCATGGCGGTCATAGCTGCGTCACCAGGGCCCTGAGGTTGGTCTCGGCGCGGTCGAGCGCCTCGCGCCGCAGCGCCCAGCTTTCGCGGTCGGCGTCGAGCAGCCGGCGCGAAACGCCGATTGCCCGGCCGGTTTCCTCGGGCGCCGGGCCGCCGTGGGTCTTGCGCACGCTCACGAAGTGGGCCGGGCTCAGCACCTTGTGCAGGTCGGCTTCCGAGTACTCCAGCGGCCGGCCCAGGATGGCGCGCGAGGCGCTGCTGAGCGCCGCCGAGAGCGACACGCCCGGGTCCTCCGTGAACGCCTTCAGCAGCAACGCCGCAATCGCGTGCGCCGATCGGAATGGCAGGTCGTGGTCGCGCACCAGCGTGTCGGCCAGCTCGGTCATGGTCGTGCCGCCATGCGCCGCGCGCGAGGCCAGGTGCTCGACGTTGAAGTCGGCCAGCCGCATCGCCGCGGCCACCAGCGTGACCATGCGGATGGCATCACCGAACATCGACGCCACCAGCGGCTGCAGGTCGTCCTCGGTGTCGACGATGTCGCCGAAGGGGGTGTTGTGGACGGTGGTGACAATGGCCTGGGCCTGGCCGACGGCCTTGCTGCCGATGGCGCGGGCGTGCTCGAGCGCCACCGGGTTGCGCTTCTGCGGCATGATGCTGCTGCCCTGCACGAAGCCGTCGCTCAGGCGCAGGTAGCCGAATTCCATCGTGCACCACAGCAGCAGGTCCTGGACGACGCGGCCGAGGCCGACGATCAAGGTGCTGGTCGCGGCGATGCTCTCCAGCAGGTAGTCGACCGTCGCGATGCTGCCGTAGGTGTTGCCGGTGGGCCCGCTGAAGCCGAGCAGTTCGCTGGTGCGGTTGCGGTCGATCGCAAAACCGGTGCCGGTGATGGCGCAGGCGCCGAGCGGGTTGCGGTTGGTCGACTCGAACGCCGCCGCCAGCCGGGTAGTGTCGCGCTCGAGCTGTTCGATTACCGCCAGCAGGTAGTGCGCGATCGTCGACGGCTGCGCCGGCTGGGTGTGGGTGTGCGCGCCGTAGACGGTGTGCTGGTGCCGGCCCGCCAGCACCAGCAGCGCCTCGCGCAGGTCGAGCGTCGCCGACGCCACCGCCGCGATGAACTCGCGCTGTCGGATCCGGTACATCGTCATGTCGATGTCGTTGCGGCTGCGCGCGGTATGCAGGCGGCCGGCCACGTCTTCGTGGCACGATTGCTTGATCAGGCGCTCGATGTAGAAGAACAGGTCTTCGTAGGTGCCGTCGTACAGCACCTGGCGAACGCTGTCGATCGAGATGCCGTCGAGGGCCGTGCGCAGCGCGCGGGCGTCGGCGGTGGTGATGATGCCCTGTTCGGTGAGCATCACGAGGTGGGCGTAGTTGATCGACATCAAGGGCGTGAGCAGCAGCTCCTTGGCGTCCTCGAAGTTCTCGTTGAGCACGTTGGCGACGTACTCGGGGGCGAATTTCATTGGAATCAGTATATGGCGGGAGTCGGGAGTCGGGAGTCGGGGGTCGTTTCTGACCAACCCCGATTCGACTCCCGGTTCCCGGTTCCCGACTCCCGGCTACGAGCCTACGCTGTATCTCTCGGCGAGGATCCCCAGGTGGTGCTGCGCGTGGCCGGGAATAATCCAGCACAGGGCGCGGCCTGACACCGGGTTGTTGTTGGCGATCCCGATGTTGCCGAGAGCGGCCTCGTCCAGCGAGTTGACCAGCGTGATGGTGGCGCGGCGGACGGCGATCAGGTCGCCGGCCACGTCGGCCAGGGCGCGCCGGCCGTGGGGCGCAACGTCGGCCCAGGCGTTTTCGTCGAAACCGGCCAGCGGCGTCTTGTCGGCTCGGGCAATGCGCAGCAGCCGATAGGCAAACACTCGCTCGGCGTCGGCCATGTGGCCCAGCACTTCCTTCACGCTCCACTTGCCCTCGGCGTAGCGAAAGTCGCCCTTCGCTTCCCCCAGTCCGCCAATCCGTTCGAACTCGGCGATCTGCGCGTTGAGGAAGGCTAATGGGCCGCGGTCGCCGACCTTGGCGACGTAACCGGCATAGAAGGGCGCAAACTCGGTTTCAGCGGGTCGGGCGATGGTCATGATTGAGGTCCTGGGTCTTGGGGCTTGGGGCTTGGGGCTTGGGGCTTGGGGTGGTCATCTCCCGGTGGAGGCAACCCTTCAGGGTTGCCTGGCCAGCGGCACAAGCATCTCGGACAAGGCTTCCAGTGTTTTGACGCCGTGGACGTCGGAAGGCAACTGCGGCACGCGCACGCGCGAGTGCTTCGCGAACCGGCGATCGATCTCGTCGAGGTAAACCACTTCCTGCGCATGCCGCGACTGCAGGAACGGGTCGGGGCTGGTCGCTGGGAGAATGCGGTTGACGACCAGGCCGCCGACGTTGACGCCGGCCTCGTTCAGTTGCTCGATGGCGCGCGCCGTTTCCTCGATCGGCAACCGCTCGGCCACCAGCACCAGCATGAACGCGCTCACCCGCGGGCTGAGCAGCCGCGCCCGGAACTCGCGCAGGCCCTCGAGCCGGTCGGTCAGCGAGATCATCACCGGGTCGGTCTTGTCGTCCTGCTCGATGCCGAGCATGGCCTGCCGCGAGCGCGACAGCGCCCGGATCCAGGCCTCCATCAACTCGGGCATGCGGATCAGGCGCAGGGTGTGGCCGGTCGGCGCCGTGTCGAAGACGATCAAATCGAAGCGCGTGTCTTCGCCGCGGATCAGCCCGCCGATGCGGTCGAAGAGCGCCATTTCCTCGGCGCCGGGCATGCTGGCGGCCAGGTCGATCTGCTTGTTGGCTTCCTTCAGGATGTGATCGCCGAACAGACCCTTGATCTGCGTCTTGACGTTGGCGACGTAGCGCTGCGACTCGAGCGCGCCGTCAATCTCGAGGCCCCACAGGTTCGGCAGCAGCTCGACCGGCTCGGGTCCGATCTCGCGCTCGAAGATGTCGGAGGTGGAATGCGCCGGGTCGGTCGACACCAGCAGCACGCGCTTGCCGGCATGGCTCGCCGCCAGCGCCGTCGCCGACGCGCAGGTCGTCTTGCCGACGCCGCCCTTGCCGCCGAAAAACAAGACCTTCTTGTCCAGCAGCGAACCCATCTGAGAAATCTGCGTCATCTGTGGCCCTGGTGACTCGGCGACATCGGTGTCAGCAACAGGGCAGGTTCCCGAGGGGCGAGCGGTCCATGCCCATGCGCTTGTGCCACAGGTGGAACTGCTCGAGGATGTAGGGATACACGTCGAGCAGGTAGAGCGTCGCCGGATTCGGCAACCCGACCACTTCCATGTAGCAGAGCAGCAGGAACATGTCGTTCAGTTCCGCGGCCTGCATCCGCAGCTCGCGCTCGTAGGCGCCGTAGGCGGCGCCGTGAAAGAAGTCGCGGATGTTCTGGCGGACCGACATCACCCGATCATAGCCCCGGACGGACGGGGCCTGGGCGCCAGGGTGCTGAAAATGTCTCCGCGCGGCGCCGAGGTGGCCGTGGGTCAGCAGGTGGTGATGTCGAGGTGGACGCGCCTTGAGACAGGCTCGCCGGCGCGCCTGGGCAGCGCGGATCACATCAATGGGGAATGGCCGCCGGCCCGCCGCGAATCAGGCGGACCTCGCGCACCCGGGTTGTCCGCACACCGTTGTCGAACTCGATGCACATCCCCGGCGCCGCCACCATGCGGGTCAGGATGGCGTGACCGCCCCAGGTGCAACCCTGCAAGCCGACCGGCTCGGATTCGGCCTGATGCGCCGCGAACCAGCCACCGGCGACCTGGAACCGTCCACCGCCCAGCACGGCGAGCGTATAGACCGAGTTCCTGGTCCGGACCACCACCCAATCCCCGGCCGCCACATCGTCGGCCCACACACCGTGGATCGTCCGGGCGTGGCGTGAGACGGCGTCGAGGCTGTGGGCGGCGTTCATGACCAGCGGCTCCCTCGCCCATAATGCCACGCGCGAAGCTCGCGCGGATCGTCCCCAAAGCGACACCTGCCGGCGGGAGTAGAATGCCGGCGTGATTCGATTGCTCATTGCGGCTGGCTGCGCACTGCTGATTGGCGCGGCATCCGCCGACGCCCGTCAGGGAGGCACCGTGCCCGATCTCAACGCCATGACCAGGACCGTCACGGTCAACAACCTGGCGTTCCCCGTAATCGACCAGGGAAGCGGGCCGGCCGTGCTGTTGCTGCACGGCTTCCCGGACTCCCGGTTCATGTGGCGCAACCAGATCGGGCCGCTGCTGGCAGCGGGATACCGCGTCATCGCCCCGGACCTGCGCGGCTTCGGCGACGCGCCCAAGCCGGCCGCCGTTGAGGACTATCGCCTGCCGGTGATCGCCACTGACGTGATCGGCATCCTCGACGCGCTCGGCGTCAAGCAAGCCCGTGTGGTGTGCCACGACTGGGGCGCCGGCCTTGGTTGGTACCTGGCGCTGACGCGCCCGGATCGCATCGAGCGCATTGCGGCATTGTCGGTCGGCGCCAACGGCAACTCCGGCGCCAGCACACTCGCGCAGCGTGAAAAGTCCTGGTACTTCCTGTTCTTCCAGTTCGAGGGTATTGCCGAGGCGGTGTTGTCGCAAAACGACTTTGCGTTCTTCAGGGAATGGTCGCGCGGCCAGGGCGACACGGATCGCTACCTCAAGGACCTGGCGCGGCCGGGGGCCTTGACCGCGGCGCTCAACTGGTATCGCGCGAACGTGCGGCCGCAAATGCCGGCAGCAAACGCGGCCGCGCCGCCGAAGATCTCGGTTCCGGCGATGGGCCTGTGGGGCGATGGCGATCCGTTCCTGACCGAAGATCACGTCAAGCGCTCGCCGGAACGACTGTCGGGCCCGTGGCGCTACGAGAAGATTGCCGGCGCCGGCCACTGGATCATGCTCGACCGGCCGGCGGAAGTGAACCGGTTGCTGTTGGACTTCCTCAGGTAGAGCTCCGCGGCGAACCGGCAACGCCGGCGTACTCACGAACTGATGCGGCCATGGTTTGAGCAGCGCCGCGGCCCCGGCCGAGGCCTGCCGGCACTCCCGCCAGAAGGCCCCCTCCTGCCCGAGCTTCGCGCGTCGCACTACGGCGGGCCAAGAAGTGCCCTACATATTCAACCAGTACGAAAACTTCACCAGAAAGGTGTTGTGCGAGGGCGCCGAGAACAGGTTGCTGAAGTCGCGGCCGAAGCGGAAGTCGCCAATGTTCTCGAAGCCTTGCTTGCCCGCCTGCCACACCACGAACAGAGTCGAGCCTGGCTGGTACTCCTATCGCAGCACGTTGGTCGTACGGAACGAGCGGATGTTGAAGTCGGGGTTGCCGGCGTGGACGATGGGGCGGTAGCGATCGCTGTAGGCGGGCGCGCGGCCGTCGACCAGTTCCTTGAAGTTGGTGTAGTCGCCGGCCGACACGAACGGTTCGGCGTAGACCTGCAGCGACAGGGTCGGCGTCATCGTGTAGTTGAAGCGCGTGTTGATCGACACCGTCTTCTGATCGATGCGGCCGAACACGTAACGCGTGGCCCCGCCCGGCAGCGCGGTGTTCTGCACCCACTGCGAATCGTCGCGGTTGACGCTGTAGCGCACGCCCAGGTTGAGCGACATCGACGAGGTCGCGCGCCAGTTGAAGCCGGGGCTGAAGCCATACCGCGACGAGTTGAAGCGGTCGCGGCCGTAGTCGCCGTTGTAGTAGAACGACAGATCCTTGCGGTTATCGGTATTGGCGTAATACCAGATGGTGTTGCCCGGATTGCCGAGCACGCCCGGGCCGCCGCGCGTCACGCGATCCCGGAAGGGCGCCGCGTCGACGTTGTAGCCGCCGCCAATGGTCAGGAAGTTCGTGAACGTCCAGTGCGAGTTCAGATTGAAGCCCGAAAACAACCGGTCGCCGCCGAAGTTCCAGGCCGCGTATTGGTTCAGGTTGACGTTGCGCGTTCGCACGTACTTGCCGGGCGTGAAGTCGCGCCACTGGAACCAGTTGCTGACCATCTTCTCGTCGGCGCGGCGCAGGAAGCCAAGGTCGTTGCTGTCGAAGCCCGGGCTCTTGTAGCCGAGGTTCGAGCTGAAGCGCGTGCGCTCGCCCGAAATCTTGCTGAACCCGATGGCGCCGGCATGCCCCTGCAGGGTCGTCGCCGCCGCGTCGACATCGACGTAGTCGGCATCGGGACGCTGAAATCCGTGAACGGTGTTCTGCTGGAGGCGGGTGATCGACTCCGGGCTGCCCTCGATGCGGCTGCCGGCCAGGTAACCGGAGAGGTTGTAGGTCCGCGACAACCGGAAGTCGTAGTCGACGCCGGTGGCCAGCGCGTGGTCCGACAGGAACGAGGTGTAGAGGTCGTTCTGGCGAATCGCCGCGGTGGTCATCAGGCCCAGCGACGACTGGTTGGCGTATTCCTTGCGCGCGCGCAATACCGTGTAGCTGCTGAGCGGCTCCACAGTCTGGGTGCGGTAACCAACCGAGCCGGCCGCGGCCAGCTCGGCGTCTTCGCGGGCGGTGACCGCGGTGAGCGCGCCCAGCGAGAACCCGCCGAGCCGGCCGGTCAGCTTGCCGGCGCCGATGATGGTCGCGGCGTCGGGCGCCTTGGCATATTCGCCGGCGCCGGCGTCGGCCGACCCCTGGGGCGCGCGGCCAATGCGGCGCGAGTAGAACAACCCGGTGCAGTTGCCGTCGTTGCAGTCCATGTTGAAGCGGAAGGTGCCCGAGCCTTCGACGAAGAACGGACGGCGCTCCGGGAAGAACGTCTCGAAGGCGTCGAGGTTCACCACCGCGGGGTCGGCTTCAACCTGGCCGAAGTCGGGGTTCGCGGTTGCGGTCAAGGTAAGGCCGGGCGTGACGGCGTACTTCATGTCGAGGCCCACCGTCGCGCCGGGATCCACCGCCGGGTTGATCGGATCGTTCTCGGGCACGGCCTGGGTCTCGACTTTCCCCACGGTGTAGGGCAGCAGCTCGAACTTCTTCGGCGTGCCGGACATCCTGAGGCCGCGCATCTCGCCGAACTGCGAGACGAAGCCGTTGGCATTGCGCGACAGCAGCGGCCAGCTCACCGTCTCGGCCAGCCGTCCCACTTCGCGAATCACGGCAAAGCCGACCGGGCCGCCTGCCAGCGTGTTGAAACGCAGCTGCGAGAACGGGATCCTGAACTCGGCGCTCCAACCGCCGGCGTCCTTCACCACTTCGACATCCCACACCGCGTCCCAGCTGTCGTCGCTCTGGCCGTCGTTGAAGTAGTAGCGATCGGACTTCACGCCCACGGGATTGACGCCAAACTCGTACGCTGAGCGCTTGTCGAAATACGAGTCGATGACAATGCGGATCCAGTCCGAGGGTGAGCGCTGGTCGCGCCGCGTCAGGATGCCCACCAGCCTGGCCGCGTCGGTATCGAACGCCCGCACCGCCACGTAGACCGCGTCCGCGTCGTAGGCGACGCGCGCCTCGGTGCGCATGGTCGGGGCCTGGCCCTCGGCGGGCTCGCGCTGCACGAACTCGTTGATCACCGGCGCCTGCAGCCAGACCTCCTCGTTCAGCTTGCCGTCCACCAGGATGGGGCCGTGGGCCGGCACGGCCACGGCGTCAACCACCATCGTGGCGAGCCGACGTTCGTCGGATGCGGTGACGAATGTTGGGACGAACAGCAGGAGTCCGGCGACCAGGCCGCAGCGAATCAATTGCATACCACCGTCAATAGACGGAGGTTGCGTGTGAAAGGTTGTGAGTGCGCGAACTAGCTCAACGGTGGAACGGCTATTGCCCCATCCACGCCGTGAGGCGGGCCTTCTGTTCGGCGCTTGCCGTCGGCGACATTTCCAGCCGCCACGCGCGGGCGGGTTCGGCGCCCAGGGCCAGCTCAATCCGCGTGAGCTTGTCGCGGCGGGCCACGAGCAGGGTGACCTTGTCGCCCGGCTTGTATTGATCGAGACGCGCCGCCAGCCCGTCCGCGCGCACGCGGACATCGTCAATCGCCAGGATCTCGTCGTCCACGTTGAGGCCGGCGTCAATGGCCGGGGTGCCGCGGCGAACCGAGGTCACGATGAGCCGGCCCGCGTCGTTGCGCGTGCCGCTGCCGATGAAGGCGCGGGCGTTGCGGGTGTCGGCCGGACGGAAGCGGAGCCCGAAGTAGTCGAGCGCCTCGGCGTAATCCAGCTCCTCGGCGGACTCGGCCGCCTTCGCGAACCAGCCCTTCAGGTCCGTGCCGGCCGCCTCGCTCATCACGTCGTAGAACTGCGCCGGCGTGTAGCCCTTGTCGCCCGAGTAGCGCTGCATCGCCCACTGCATGCCGGTGTCGAGCGTTCGCGCGCCGTTGCTCGACTGGCGAATCTTGGCGTCGAGCAGGAAGGCGATGACCGCGCCCTTGGGGTAGTAGTTGATGCTGGTGTTGGCGGTGTTCTCGTCCGGGCGGTACTGCTTGATCCAGGTGTCGTACGACGACATGTTGACGGGCATCACCAGCCGGCCGGGCGTGGTCTGCACGGCCTCGATCTGGTTGGAGATGCCGTCGAGAAACTCCTCGCGCGTGGCAATGCCGGCGCGGCGCGGCAGCACATCGGCGTAGTAGTCGGTAAAGCCTTCGGCCACCCACAGCGTCTTGACGTAGTTCTCGTTCTCGTAATCGAACGGCCCCAGTTCCACCGGCCGCAGCCGCTTCACGTTCCAGTTGTGAAAGTACTCGTGGGCAATCAAGCCGAGCCAGCCCATGTAGGCGCGGTGCGTGCGGGTGGTGAAGCGTCCCGACATGCCCAGGAAGCTGTTCTTGTGCTCGAGGCCGCCCCCCGATTCGGTGACCATGTTCAGGAAGTAGTAATGAGGATAGGGCAGCGAGCCCATGACGTTGCGGCCGGCCTCGACAATCTTCTTCACGTCGGCAGCGGCGCGATCGGCGTCAAACAGCGACGGATCGCCCTCGAGCACGAGCGCGTGCTTCTTGCCATCCACGGTGAACTCGCGGACGACGGGGTTGCCGATGATGATGGGGCTGTCGACGAGCGTGTCGAAGTCGTCGGCGCGGAACGTGTTGACGCCGCCGGCCACCGGCATGAGCGGCGTCTGCACGCCCTTCCAGGCCGCGGGCAGCTCCACCTTGACCTCGTGCGGCCGCTTGCCGCCGTCGGGCAGGGTCACGAAGGTGGGTGCGCCGTTCAACATGGCAAAGCCGGCCTCGACCCAGTTATTGCGGACGGTCATCTCGCGGCTGTAGACCCTGTAGCGCAACGTGACCGAGCGCGCACCGCCCGTGGTGACCTTCCAGCGGTTCTTGCGCGACTTTTCGACCGCCAGCGCGGCCGTGCCGTTGCTGGCCGTCACCGCCTCGACGTGGCGCTCGTACTCGCGAATCAGGTACGAGCCCGGCGTCCACGTGGCCATGTAGACCTCGACCTCGGGGCGGCCCGCGGTCGGGATGCTCGCCTCGACCTCGACGTAATGGGTATGCGGCGCCGGGAATCTGAGGGTGTAGCGGATCGGCTCGACGGCCTGCGCGCTCAGGGGGCCGGAGGTAATCAGGGCCAGCAGGCAAGCCGCCGCCAAGGCGATAACAGTGGTGCGCTTCATGGTGCAGGTATTCTACAAGCCCCCAAGCGCCCAGGCCCCTCAAGCCCCCACCCTACCCCCCTCTAAGCCGATACAATTCCCCTGTGCGCTGGACCGACCACAAGACGGTGGGGCTGCAGTACGGCCTGACCGCCGTTTTCTTTCTCCTGGTCGGGTTCCTGCTGATGATCCTGATGCGCTGGCAGCTGGCCTGGCCCGGCCAACCCCTGCCGGCATGGCTGGCGCCGATGCTGGGCGAGGCCAACGCGCCCGGCGGCATCATGCTGCCGGAGTTCTACAACCAGCTGGTCGCCATGCACGGCTCGGTCATGGTCTTCCTGGCCGTGGTGCCGCTGGCCGCATCGGCCTTCGGCACCTATTTCGTCCCTCTCCAGATTGGCGCCAACACCGTCGCGTTCCCGCGGCTGAGCGCGCTCGGCTACTGGCTGTATCTCGCCGGTGGCCTGGTGATGCTCGCCAGTTTCTTTGTCGAAGGCGGCGCGGCCAACTCGGGCTGGACGTCGTACGCGCCGCTCGCGGTGATCGCTCCCGCCGGCCAGAACTTCTGGCTCGCGGGGATCATCCTGATCGGCCTGTCGTCCACGCTCGGCGCCATCAACATGCTCGTCACGATCGTGCAGGGCCGGGCGCCCGGCATGTCGTGGATGAAGCTGCCCTTCTTCGTGTGGTCGCAACTGGTGACGGCGTTGTTGTTGCTGCTGGCCTTTCCCGCGCTGCAGGCGGCCGCGGTCTTCCAGCTGATGGATCGCGTGGCCGGCACCAGCTTCTTCATGCCGTCGGGCCTGGTGATTGGCGGCGTGCCGCTGCAAGGCGTGATGGGCGGCGGCAACCCGCTGCTGTGGCAGCACCTGTTCTGGTTTTTGGCCCATCCCGAGGTCTACGTCCTGATCCTGCCGGCCATGGGCATTGTCGCCGAGGTGATCACGGTCAACGCGCGGCGGCCGCTGTGGGGCTACGGCCTGATGGTCGGCGCCGTGCTGTTCATGGGCGGCATGTCGATGGTGGTGTGGGCCCATCACATGTTCCTGAGCGGCATGGGCACGTCGCTCAGCCTGTTCTTCCAGGTGACGACGATGATCATCTCGATCCCGTCGGTGATCCTGGTCACGTCGCTGGTGATGTCGCTGTGGGGCGGTTCGATTCGCTTCACCACGCCCATGCTGTTCGCGCTGGCGTTCCTGCCCATGTTCGGCATCGGCGGCCTCACCGGCCTGCCGCTCGGCCTGGCCGCCAGCGATGTCGCGCTGCACGACACCTACTATGTCGTCGCGCACTTTCATTATTTGGTCGGGCCGGGCACGATGTTCGCGCTGTTTGCCGGCATCTACCACTGGTTTCCGCGCATCACCGGCCGCATGCTCGACGAGCGGCTAGGCAAGGTCCACTTCTGGGGATCGTTCGTGTGCATGAACCTGATCTTCATGCCCATGTTCGTGGTCGGCCTGATGGGCGTGAACCGCCGCCTATACGACGCCGGCGCCAGCTACGCGCTCGCGCAGCCGACGCTGATGTGGCAGACGCACATGACGTCCGCCGCCGTCCTGCTGGGGGTGTTTCAACTTCCGTTCCTGTGGAACCTAGTGCAGGGATGGTTGGGGTCAGGTCAAGAAAATCACACCAAGGGATTATCGGGGACAGGGCTCCGTTACAACCCGTGGGGCGCGAGGTCCCTGGAATGGACCGAAGCCCTGTCCCCAATCATCCCAAAGAGTGATTTTCTTGACCTGACCCCAAATACACGGCCCGATACCGGGACGACGGTGGCGGTGTTGGGGAACTGGCTCTTACTGGCCTCGCTCACCATGTTCTTCGGGTCGCTCTTCTCGGCCTACGTCATGCTCAGGGCCGGGTCGCTGGAATGGCCCGAACCGTTTGCGATCTATCCCTGGCTCGAGACGGCCTTGCTGCTAGGCGCCACCGCGGCGCTCGGCGATACGCGCATCAGGCTGATCGGCGCTCATGCCCTGGGGCTGGCCTTCGTGGCCGTCAAGCTGCTTAATGACGCGGTGATGATCCGCAAGGGCCTGCTGCCGTCTGCGACCCTGCAGCTGGCCTGCTGGTTTACGCTCGGCGGCGTGCATGCCGTTCACGTGTTCGCCGGCGCGATGGCGACCGGATGGCTCGCCGGGCCCTCCGGCGCGCTGAAGTCGATGGACTACCCGCGCTGGCAGGCGCGGCTCGACGCCACGCGCCGCTACTGGATCTTCCTCTGCATTGTCTGGCTCGCCATCGTTGGAGCATTCTTCATATGAGCTGCCCCCTGTGCGGCCCGCCAGAAAGTGCCGTCATCGCCGCCGGCGTGCGGGCCGGGGTCGGCACGCTCGTGTTCGTCACCGCGGTCGTCGTCTTCGCGATCGCACGGTTCGCGTGGCGCCTGTGGACCCTCCGCGAGAACAACGGATGATCGCACGCTGGCTGCCGGCCGCCGCCTCGTCGCACGCCGCCGCGCTCGATGCGGTGCTGGTGGACATCCACTGGCACATGCTCCTGATTTTCGCGGGATGGCTGGGGCTGTTCATCCTGATCCTGATCAAGTTCCGCCGCGGCGCGAACCCGGAACCGCGGCAAACCGGCGCTCGCCTGTTGTGGCCGGCCATCGCCATTGGCGCCGTGATCGCCGGTGATGCGCTGATCCTCGCCACGCAGGCGCTGCCCGCGTGGTCGGCGCGGGTGGCGCCGCCACCCGCCGGCGTGACGCCCATCGAAGTGCGCGTCACCGGCGAGCAGTTCGCCTGGAACATTCACTATCCCGGCCCCGACGGCGTGTTCGGCAAGACCGACAGCACCGATCCGGCCGCGCAGGACGACATCGGTTTGCTCAACCTCCTCACGCTGCCCGTGGATCGGACCATCGTCGTCCAGTTGGCCAGCCGCGACGTGGTCCACAGCTTCACGCTGAACGAAATGCGCGTGAAGCAGGATGCCGTGCCGGGCATGACTACCCGGACGTGGTTCACGCCGACGACGACCGGCGACTGGGAGATTGCGTGTTCGCAGTTGTGCGGCCTGGGACACTACCGCATGCGCGGCGAATTGCACGTCGTCACGGCCGCCGGCTGGGAGCAATGGATGAAGGACGAGCAGGGGCGGCTGGCGCGTTAAAAGTTAAAAGTTGAAAGTTAAAAGTTGAAAGTTGAAAGTTGAATTGGGTAGTTGCAGCTGCAATTACAGTTTTAATTTCTTTCGATCCGCTCGCCTCGAGCAACCCACTCTTCCCACCCGCCCTTGAGCGCCTTCGCGCCCGCGATGCCCTTCGCGGCCAGGTCGACGGCCGCGCGCGCGGCGGTCATTTCGTTGGTGCAGGCGCAGTAGGCGACGATGGTCCGCGTCTCGCCGGCAAACTGCGCGGCCTGGGCAAGGATCTGGGTGTAGTCGATGTTGATCGCGCCGGGGATGCGGCCTCTCGCAAACGATGCCGGGTCGCGGACGTCGAGCACGACGACCGCCTTCTGCTCCATCAACCCCTTCAGTTCGGCGATGGAGATGCGCGGCACCGACCGGATCGCCTGGCCCTCCCCCGCCACGGCTTCCACCTTCGCTGAGCCTACGGCGGACGAGACGGAGGACAAGCCTGACAACGTGATGCCAGCCAGCAGGGCGATGGCCCTTACCGGACTTGCGAGCCGAGCCATGATTCCCTGAACCTCCGCTGATCCTCGGTTAGCGTGCCGCCGGCCTTCTCGATGGCCACCACCTCGACGCGCGGGTCCTCGTCCGGCGTGATGGTGCCGGTGACGATCTCGCCGCTGCGGCGCACGAAGCGGATGGGCACCGCCACGCCCGGCTTCTGCTTCGCCAGCGCCTCTTCGAACGCCGCCATCGACGTGAGGTCGACGCCGCCGAGGCTGGCGATCTGGTCGTCCTGCGCAACGCCGGCCTTGTAGAGCGGCGATTCCCATGGCACCAGGCCGCCGACGCGCAGCGCGCTGCCGCCCGCCTGCAGCGGCACCAGGCCGACGAAGGCCTTGCCGGCCGCGCGCTTGCGCAGCAGCAGGCCGGCCCGGTTCAGCAGCTTCGCGTAGTCCACCAGCTCGCGGCCCTCGACGTACTTGGCGAAGAAGTCGTTCGCAAACCCGCGATCGCCGGCGACCTTGGCGAGCGATTCCTTCAGCCCGTCGATGGTGTAGGGCGTGCTCACCTTGCCAGGCGTCTTCTGGCCCGGGCGGCCGAACTGGGCCCACAACGCCTTCATGAACTGGTCGCCCGTGACCTGCGCGTTGGATCGATCGCGCAACGACAAGTCGAGCCCCAGGCCGATCACCGATCCATACGTGTAGTACGAGATGAAGACATTCGGGAAGGCCGTGCGGTCAATCGATGCGGCGGCGTCCACGAACGGCGCCATCCGGCTCATGTCGACGGCGCTGCGGAACTGGCGGCCCGGCCCAAGCGTGACGGCGTTGATCGAGCCGGCCAGCTCGCCGAGCAGCCCCTCGAGCGGCAACAGGCCGGCGCGATGCAGGATCAAGCTGTCGAAGTAGCTGGTAAACCCCTCACCCAGCCACAGGTCGTCGCTCATGTCGGCCTGCTCGAAGTCGAACGGCTCGATGCCGGCCGAACGCAGGCGCTCCATGTTCCAGGCGTGGAAGAACTCGTGCGCGACGGTGCCGAGAATGCCCTGGCGCTGTCCCGGACTGCGCAGGGCCCCGGAATTGGTCAGCGAGGTGCTGTTGCGATGCTCCATGCCATCGCCGCTCGCCCACGGCAGGTAGGTGCTCAGGAACGTGTAGGTGTTGGTATCAAACTGCGGCAGCTCGCCGAACACCGGGATGGTCTCGCGGACAATGCGCTCGACGTCCCTGGCGAAGGCGTCGGCTTCGGCCTCGCTGCCATCGTGGGTCAGGGCAATGCGAAAGGTCGGCGGCGGTCCCGCGCGCTGCTGCCCATCGTCCACCGTGAACTCGCGCAAGGTGAAGTTGCTGAAATCGGTGGGGCTGTCCATCAGGTAGTGGATGTTCGGCGCGGTGAAGACCAGCGGGTCGGCCGTGGGGAACAACTGCGTGGCCACCTTCCAGGTCTTGCCGGGCGGCTGCACGAAGGTCACGCGCGCCGGCCGCTCGAACCAGCCGCGCGCGAACATCAGCGCGGCCGGGATGTTGATGTGGGCGTGCATCGAGTCGATGCCCAGGTACGTGCCGTCGGTGCGGTCGCCAAACACCTTGTAGGTGACGACCACCGTGCCGTCGTGACCGGCAATGTCCCACTCGTGGGGGTCGGGCCGGGCCGGCGTCAGCCGCTGCCCTTTGCCGTCGACCACGGTGACGTCGAACACGTTTTTCGCAAACTCGTGGAGCGCGTAGCGCCCGGGCGACGTGCGGGCCATGCGCACCTGCAGCGGGCCATTGGGCACGGCCGCGAACCGGACTTCGACCTGCATCCACCGGTGTTCCGGGCTCGGGAACGAGAGCTTGTATTCGACCGGCGCCTGCGCCCATGCGGTCGAGCTGACCAGGAGGATGAATACGACTACGAGAATCCGTTTCGCCATTCCGCTTAGTCTGCCACGAACATTGGCCACAGAGGACACAGAGGACGCAGAGAAGACCTGCTGGAAAGACAGAGGCAGGGTCGTTGGAGGCCGGCCTACGGCCGGCACGAGGTCTGATGGGGAGCGGCGACAAAATGAGTCCTGCGGGTCGCTTCCATGACTCATTTTTCGCCGTTCCCCATCAGACCCGCGGCGCGTAGCGCCGCCAACGACCCTGCCGTGTCCTCTGTGCACTCTGTGTTCTCTGTGGCCATGATTCCGTGGACTAGAATCTCAGCCATGAAGAAGCTGCTATTTGCGGGCGCCTTGATCCTGATCGGTGTCCAGCCATCCGCCCAGTCGGACCCCAAGACTGCCGCCCTTGGCTGGATCGACAACAACGGCGCGACGCTCCGGTCGGTGAACCGCAACATCTGGACGTGGGCTGAAACCGGACTCGAGGAAACCAAGTCGTCCGAGGAGCTTCAGAACCTGTTGAGGGCGAATGGCTTCACGGTGGAAGCCGGCGTGGCCGGCATGCCAACAGCTTTCGTGGCGAGCTACGGCACGGGCAAGCCGGTGATCGGCATCCTCGCCGAGTACGACGCGCTGCCGGGGTTGTCGCAGGACTCGTCGCCCGAGCGCACCAACCGCGCCGGGGCCACCGCGGGGCACGGCTGCGGCCATAGCGTGTTCGGCACGGCCAGCACTGGCGCGGCCATTGCCGTCAAACAGGCGCTCGCCTCGGGCGCCGTCAAGGGCACGGTCAAGTTGTTCGGCACACCCGCCGAGGAAACCGGCATCGGCAAGACCTACATGCTGCGCGAAGGCAGCTTCAAGGACGTCGACACCATCCTGGCCTGGCACGCCGGCGACACCACCGCCGCGGCCTGGGACTACTCGAAGGCCATGGTGTCGGTGAAGTTTAAGTTCGAGGGCCTGCCGTCGCACGCCTCGGTATCGCCGCACCAGGGCAAGAGCGCGCTCGACGCCGTCGAGCTGATGAGCGTGGGCGTGAACTTCATGCGCGAGCACGTCAAGGAAGACACCCGCATCCACTACGTGATCACCAACGGCGGCGGCCAGCCTAACGTGGTGCCGCCCTCCGCCGAGGTGTGGTACTACCTGCGCGCCAACAAGCACACCGACGTCGAGGAGTACTACGTCTGGCTCACCGAGATCGCCCGCGCCGCCGCGGCCATGAGCCGGACCAAGCTGATCGAGACACGCGTCGACGCCGACATGCACGAAGTGCTGCCCAACCGGACGCTGGTCGAAGTGATCCAGAAGAACCTGGAACTGGTGGGCGCGCCGAAGTTCGACGAGCGCGAGAAGGCCTTCGCCCGCGCCACGCAGAAGGACCTGAAGCCCGTGCCGGCGATGGCGCTATCCGAGCAGGTCGCGCCGCTCCCGAACACGCCACCCCGCCAGGGCACGCATTCGACCGACGTCGGCGACCTCACCTGGTTCTTCCCGGTCGGCCAGTTCACCGCCGCCACCTATTCGTACGGCGCGCCGGGGCACAGCTGGCAGGTCGTCGCCTGCACCGGCACCAGCATCGGCGAGAAGGGCATGATGGTCGCGGCCAAGACGCTGGCCGGCGCGGCGATTGATCTCTACCGCTCCCCGGAACTGATCCAGCGGGCGCGCGAGGATCTCAGGAAGACGATGGCCGACCAGAAGTACACGACGCTGATTCCCGAGGGCCAGAAAGCGCCGAAGACCATCCGGTAGGTCACCAGTGGCCGGTGTCCGGTTCGTCGAGGACCTCGCGAATCTTCCTCGCCAGCTGCATCGGCGTGAACGGCTTCTGCAAGAACGGCTTGCCTTCGTCGAGCACGCCGGTCTTCACGATCGCCTCGTCGGTGTAGCCGGACATATACAGGACGCGAATCGAGGGCCGCAGCGCGCTCAGCGCTTCGGCCACCGACGGGCCGCTCATGTCGCCGAGAATCACGTCGCACAAGGCGAGGTCGAAGTGGCGCGTGTCGTCACTGCCGAGCGCCAGTCCGGCCCGGCCGGAGGCGGCCTCCGTCACGGAATAGCCCAGCCGCACCAGCAGCTCGTTCGACAGCCGGCGCACGGACGGATCGTCTTCGACCAGCAGGATGTGCTCGGTGCCGTCGGGCATTTTCTCGACCGACGGATCGAGCGCGGCCTGCGGTGGCGCCTCGGAACAGGGCAAGTAAATGCGGAACGTCGTGCCGCGGCCCAGTTCGCTCGACACCGCGATGTGGCCGTCGCTCTGCCGGACAATGCCGTAGGCGGTGGAGAGGCCGAGGCCCGTGCCCTTGCCGACGTCCTTGGTGGTGAAATACGGCTCGAAGATCCGGGCGCGCACTTCCGGCGGCATGCCGACGCCGGTGTCGGCCACCGACAGCATCACGAAGTTGCCGGGCCTGACGTCGGGATCATCGGCCAGCGCGGCGTGATCGAGTACGGCATCGGCGGCTTCGACGGTGATGCGGCCGCCCTGGGGCATGGCGTCGCGGGCGTTCACCACCAGGTTCATCACGACCTGTTCCACCTGGCCCGGGTCGACCCGCACGTAGGGCGCGGCCGCCTTGCCGGTGACGGTCAGCACGATGTCTTCGCCGATCACGCGGCGCAGCATCGGCTCGACCTTGCTGAGCGCGGTGTTGAGGTCGATGATCTTCGGCTGCAGCACCTGGCGGCGGCTGAAGGCCAGCATCTGTTTCGTCAGGTCGGCGGCGCGCATGGCGGCGCGGGCAATCTCTTCGGCGTCGGCCCGCCGCTCGTCCTTCGGGTCGAGCGAGGTCAGCACGATCTCGGTGTAGCCGATGATCGCCGTCAGCAGGTTGTTGAAGTCGTGGGCGACGCCGCCGGCCAGGCGGCCGACCGCCTCCATCTTTTGCGAGTGGCGCAGTTGTTCCTCGAGCAGCAGGCGGCGCTCGAGCGCATCGTCGCGCTCGGCCATGATGGCAGCGAGCAAGTGGCCGCTGAGCGAGCCCAGCGCCAGGAAGAGAAACAGCAGGAACTGGATGAACTCGACCGGGTAGTCGGCAAACGGCCCCAGGCGCGCGCCGGCCACGGCCAGCGCGAAACTGGCCATCAGGGCGACGACGGTGGCGGCGCCGCGCGGCCCGAAGCGCAGACCGGCCCAGCCGACGATGGGAAAGAAGATGAAGGGGACCGGGACGTGACGCTCGGCGAAGAACCCCCACAGGCCGAAGATCACCTGGGCGCTGAGGGCCATGATCAGCAGCAGCGCGACAGCTTCGGCAATTCGCGCCGGCGTCCACACCGTGGCGCGGCCCTTCACCCAGGCAAACATCAACGCCGCTATCAGCATGGTGCCCAGCCAGTTGCGGAGTACCCAGAGCCAGAGATCGTAGACGAGCCCTGACTGCGCGGCGAGACCGGCGGCGAAGCTGGAGGCGGCGACGAAGGGGGCGGCGGCCAACGCCCCGATCGGAGCGGCGACGAGCGACAGGATTACGGGGTCGCGCACGCGTTCGAGCCGCGGATCGAACTTGAGGGCCCGCAGGATGCGGACCACCAGGACCGGCTGGATCACCTGGGACAGCGCGAGGAGCAGGACCGCCGGCAGGGACTGCGTCCCGTAGTTCACGGCCAGCGAGCCCAGCACAATGCCGGGCAGCAACCGGAAGCCGCCAAGGTAGGCTACGGCAACGGCCAGGCCGACCGGCGGCCAGATTGGCGTGACCACCCGGCCACTCAGGACCGGCAGCAGCACCAGTTCGCCCAGACTCCACGCCAGCAGCGCGACACCGAGGTTCTGGACTACGTCCCTGGCCCGCTCGTGGGCGGCAAACCAGGAATCAATCGTTGGGGGGAGCGATTGTCCGGGCACGTGCCTCGAAGCCTAACGGCTGAGTGGCACGCGCGCAAGCGTCAGAACCAATCTGCCGGTATACTTGAAAGCTCCGATGGTCGCCGCGGGCGGCCGTGGCGCGTCAGGTGAGGTGGCCGAGTGGCTTAAGGCGGCGGTTTGCTAAACCGTTGTAGGGGTTTAAATCCCTACCCAGGGTTCGAATCCCTGCCTCACCGCCATCATTCGGCCTCCGGCCTCATGTCGGCGGGTCGGCCAACACAAAGACTCTCCTGGCCGGGCTGCCGGTGTCGCGGGCCAGCGAAGTGGGTGAGGCCATGAGGCGATGACTGAGCGCGCCGGCCGGTAAGTCGAGACGTCCCCATGATTCATAATGCTGGGGTGACGCCTCGCCTGCGCTTTGCCCCGTCCCCCACCGGCTACCTGCACGTCGGTGGCGCCCGCACCGCGCTATTCAACTGGCTCTACGCCCGCCGCCACGGCGGCGTCTTCATCCTGCGCATTGAAGACACCGACGTCGAGCGCTCGCAGGCCGAAATGGTCACCGGCATCCTCGACGGGCTGCGCTGGCTGGGCATCGACTGGGACGAGGGTCCGGAGGTCGGTGGCCCGCACGCCCCGTACTACCAGTCCCAACGGCTTGACCGTTACCGCGCGGCCGCGAGGCAGTTGCTCGACAGCGGCCAGGCGTTCGAGGACGGCGGCGCGATCCGCTTCAAGGTGCCGCCCGGCAAGACCACGTTTGCCGACAGCGTGCACGGGCCCATCGAGTTCGACAACGAGCACATCGAGAGCTTCGTGATCCTGCGCTCGGACACGCATCCGACCTACCACCTGTCGGTGGTCGTCGACGACATCGACATGGCGATTACCCACGTCGTGCGCGGCGACGATCACATCTCGAACACGCCCAAGCAGGTGCTGCTCTACAACGCCTTCGGCCAGCCCCCGCCCACCTTCGCGCACGTGCCGCTGATCATGGGCGCCGACAAGCAGCGCCTGAGCAAGCGCCACGGCGCGACCTCGGTGATGGAGTACGAGAAGCTCGGCTACCTGCCCGAGGCCATGTTCAACTTTCTCGCCCTGCTCGGCTGGGGCACCGGCAGCAACGACGAGCTGTTGACGAAAGACGAGTTGATCCAGCGGTTCAACCTCGAGGGCATCAGCGGCGGCAACGCCGTGTTCAACACCGACAAGCTCGATTGGTTCAATCACCAGTATTTGTCGAAGCTCGCGGATGAAGAGCTCGTGGCTCGCATCGGTGGCTTGCTTGCCCACCGTAACCTTGGCGAAGGTGGGAGGACTTGGGGGCTTGAGGGCTTGAAGAGAGACCCTGCTTGGACCTCACGGGTGCTCGCGCTGCTTCGCCCGAGATGCAAGCGACTCACCGACTATCAAGACCAGCTCGCGCCGTTTTTTGTCGATCCCACCAGCTACGACGCCGAGGGCGTGAAGAAGCACCTGTCGGCGCCGGGCATGGCCGAACACCTGGCGGCGCTGCGCGACGCGTATGCGACGGTGTCGCCGTTTGATGAACCCACGCTCGAACAGGCTTTGCGCTCGCTGGCCGAAGGGCGAAGCCTGAAAGCCGCCGGCCTGATCCACGGCACACGCCTCGCCATGACCGGCCGCATGGTCAGTCCCGGGCTCTTCGAGATGCTGGTGTTGCTGGGCCGCGAGCGGGTTGTGGCCCGGCTGGCCACTTTAACCACGAAGCTCACGAACGACACGAAGCCATGAGACGACGTGACTTCATCAAGATAGTGGGGGCCTCTCCCCTGCTCGCCGGCATGGCGCAGGCCACGCGCTCCCCCACCTCCGCTCAAGCTACGGTGGGTAAAGACTTCGACTACATCATCGTCGGCGCCGGATCCGCGGGCTGCGTGCTGGCCAACCGCCTGTCGGCCGATGCGTCCACGCGCGTGCTGCTGCTCGAGGCGGGCGGGCCCGACAACAACGACCCGGCCATCACGACGCCCGGCCGCTGGGTGTCGCTGATCGGATCGCAGTTCGACTGGGGCTACACCACCGGGCCCGAACCGGGGCTGCAGGACCGGCGCATTGCGTTCCCGCGCGGCAAGGTGCACGGCGGCTCGAGCGCGGTCAACGCCATGACCTTCATTCGCGGCCACCAGTTCTGCTTCGACAAGTGGGAGCGGCTCGGCAACCCCGGCTGGGGCTACGACGCGCTGCTGCCGATTTTCAAGAAGTCCGAACGCCACGAAATGGGCGAAACCGAGTGGCGCGGCGCCGACGGCGAGCTCGCGGTGTCGTTGTGCACCGATCCGCACATGGGCCACCGCGCCTTCCTGCAGGCCGCGGCGCAGCATGGCTACAAGGCCGACGCGCGCTTCGACTTCAACATGCCGGCGCCGGTGAACACCGCCGGCTACTACCAGAAGAACATCCTCGACGGAAAGCGGCACAGCGCGGCGGACGCGTTCCTGGAGCCGATCCTATCGCGGCCCAATCTCGAAGTACGGTCGCTGGCGCAGGCGACAAAGCTGATGCTCGAGGGCACGCGGGTCGTCGGCATCCAGTACCTGCGCGACGGCAAGCCCGAACAGGCCCGCGCCACCCGCGAAGTGATCGTCTGCAGCGGCGTGGTCGATTCGCCCAAGTTGCTGATGTTGTCGGGCATTGGCCCGGCCGATCAGCTGAAGGCGCTCGGCATCGCGGTGGCCGCGGATGTGCCAGGGGTGGGACAGAACTTCCAGGATCACCTGAAGCTGTCGATCCGCTGGAACGGCAAGACCGAGCTGCCGGGGTCCACGGTCACCGCCGGCCTGTTCACGCGCTCGAACTCGTCGGCGTGGGCCAACGCACCCGACCTGCAGTTCTACGTGGGCCGGGGCACCGAGGCGCCCGACAAGTTCGTCACCATCACCGTGTCGCTGGTGCAGCCGAAATCGACCGGGGAAATCCGCCTGCGCTCGGCCGACCCCCTGGCGGCGCCGATCATCCGCGCCAATTACCTGCGGGAACAGGCCGATGTCGATGCGCTGGTGCAGGGCGTCAAGCTGGCGCGATGGTTTGCGGAAGCCGACGCCTACCAGCCGCTGATCGCCGACGAGATCCTGCCGGGCCCGGCGATGAAAAGCGATGCGGACCTGGCCGTGTTCGCACGGCGCGATTCAGACACGATTTACCACGGCGCCGGCACGTGCAAGATGGGACCGGCCGCCGATGCCATGGCCGTGGTCGATCCGTCGCTGCGCGTGCGCGGGGTGCAGGGCCTCCGCGTCGCCGACGCGTCGATCATGCCGGAGGTGGTGAACGCCACCACCCACGCCGCGGCAGTGATGATTGGCGAGAAGGCGGCGATGCTGATCAGGCAACCCTAAAGGGTTGCCTCCACCGAAGAGCCGGGGGGTTGCCTCCACCGAAGAGCCGGAGGCTGACCAGGCAACCCTAAAGGGTTGCCTCCACCGAGGCGCCTATGCTCTCAGCAACCGGCGCAGGATCTTGCCCGACGGCGACTTGGGAATGGCGTCGGCAAAGGCCACGTGCCGCAGGCGCTTGTACGTGGCGACGTGCAGCTCGACGAAGGCCTTGACCTCGTCACCGGTCAGCGGCTCGCGCGTCACGATGATGGCCTTGGGCACCTCACCACACTCATCGTCGGGCACCCCGAACACGGCGGCATCCGCGATCTTGGGGTGCTTCAGCAGCAGCGCCTCGAGCTCGGCGGGCGCGACCTGGAACGCCTTGACCTTGATCAGCTCCTTCAGCCGATCGACCACCTCGAGGTAGCCCTCGTTGTCGACCCGGCCAATGTCGCCGGTGTGCAGCCAGCCGTCGGCATCAATGGTGATGGCCGTGGCCTCGGGGTTGTTCAGGTAACCCTGCATCACCTGCGGTCCGCGAATCCACACCTCGCCGTCATCGCCCTCGAGCAGGTCTTCGCCGCTGACCGGATCGACAATCCGCATCTCGGTTGACGGCACCAGCAGCCCGACCTTGCCGGCGCGCTCGCCGCCATCGGGCGTGTAGTGCGTGACCGGGCTCAGCTCGGTCATGCCGTAGCCCTGTCGCACCTTGATGCGCAGGCGGTCCTGCACGGCGTTGGTGATCTCGCTGCCGAGCGGAGCGGCGCCCGAGAACAACCAGCGCAAGTTCGACAGGGTGAACTGGTCGACCAGCGGGTGCTTGGCAAAGGCGATCACCACCGGCGGGACCACATGCGCAATCGCAATCGGGTAGTCCTGCAGGATGCGCAACACCGTTTCGAGGTCGAAGCGCGGCAGCGTCACCACGGCGGCGCCGCGCAGCAGGCCGTGGTTCATGATCACCACCATGCCGTAGATGTGGAAAAACGGCAGCACGCCCAGCAGGGCGCGAATCTCCGCCGGCTCCATCGCATCGATCTGCGCCAGGTTGGCCACCAGGTTGCGATGCGTCAGCATGACGCCCTTGGGGAGGCCCGTCGTGCCCGACGAATACGGCAGGACGACAATGTCGCGGTCGGGATCAATGGTGACGGCCGGCGGATCGGCGTCAACCAGCGTCGAGGCCAGCGACGGCAGGCCGGCCACTTCGTCGACGGTGATGATGTCGATGGGCTTGCCCGTCGCGGCAATGGCCGCGCGGGCCTTGTCAACGAGCGCCGAGGTGGTAATCAGCAGCCGCGCACCGGCGTCGGTCAACTGGTAAGCCAGCTCCTCCACCGTGTAGCTCGGGTTGACGGTCGTGAGAATGGCGCCGAGCCGCGAGACGGCGTGGAAGACCACGGCGTACTCCGGCGAGTTGGGCGACCAAATGGCGACGACGTCGCGCTGGCGGATGCCGGCGCGCGACAGCCCGGCCGCAAACTGGCGCGTCTGCTCCACCAGCTGCGCGTACGTCAGCACGCGGCCGGTGGCGCCTTCGACCAGCGCCGGGGCATCTCCCAGTGTGGCGGCCTTGCCCAACACGAACTGGTGCAGTGGGAGGCGCGGGATGTCGACGGCCGGAAACGGGCTGCGAAATACCATCTGGACCCTCTGGATGCAGCAATACGCTGCTGTAAGGGCCGGAGAGTATGCCGCAAGCCTGACCGCGGTCAACCGGCAGTTGCCGGCTGCCTAGTTGGCGACGGCGTCGCGGGAGACTTCGCGGACCATCTCGCCGGTTTCGCTTTCCTGGGCGGTCAGGGCCACGTCGGCCTGCGAAATGATGCCGCAGCAACTGCCGGCGGCGTCAACCACGGGCACGCGGCGCACTTGATGCTCTTCCATGAGCGACAGCACGTCTTCGAGCGTGGCGTCCTCGGTGACCGAGATCACCGGCTGGGTCATCGCGTCCTGCGCGGCCATGGCCGACGGGTTCTGGCCCTTGGCCACGATCCGGCAGACGATGTCGCGGTCGGTGACGACACCGACGAGTTTCTTGCCCGCGTCAACGACGGGGATTTCGCCGCAATCGCATTCGACCATCAGCTTGGCGACTTCGTTCAGGGGTGTTTCCGCGGTGCAGCACTGCGGATCGGCGGTCATGAGATCTTTGGCAAGTTTGGACATGAAGCACCGCTGGTGCAAGATCGTGACCAGCGAAATACAGGGTGCCAAGCGTGCCTCAGGTGCCTGCGGTGCCAAGGGTGGGTGCTTACAGTGCCAAAGGTGCCAGGGGTGCGGCAAGCAGCAACCGGTTCTTCGGGGTGACATCGGCGGGGATGGTTTGGGTCCACACGCGGTAGCCCTGCTGTTCCAGCCGGACCGCGCGCATCACGTCGATCGCCAGCGCGCCGTCGAGCCAGCCGGACAAATCAGGCAACCCTTCCGCCTTCGCGCCACGCGCTTCGGCGGACAAGAAAGGGTTGCCTCCACCGATTTCGAGGTGGTGGCAGCACGGCAGCACCGCCACTCGCGCCCGGGCCGCCACCACGCGCTCGAGCACCACGTCGGTCAGCGCGCCGCACGCGTGGCTCGACACCACGACATCGCCCGGATGCAGCTCGACCTGATCAAGGCCCTGTGATTCGAAGGCGACCCGTCCAGCCAGTCGCGGCCACGACCCGGCCAGCGCGTCGTGCACTTTCGCGCACGACGGCGGCAGGTGCGTGTCGGCGGCAATGACGTTTGGCGAGGTGTCGTCGAGCAACAACATGATCTGCCCGAGCAGGCCGTGCCCGGCGCCGAGATCGACCACGCGTCCGCCGCGGAACAGCCGCCGGGCGCGACGGGCCACTTCCCAGGCCTCGTAGAGCTCTTTTCGAGGGAGGCAGCCGGCATGGCAGACGGCCCGGGCAATGCGATCGAACAACGATTCGCCGGGAAATCGGCCCAGGTCGCGATTGGTGAGGCGGCCCTTGGAAGAGGGAGAAAACTGGCTCAAATCAACGAAAAGTATAGTGCCGCCGCGTTGTGAACTTGCTCCGCGGCGAACGGCTCACTTATAATCGTAGGTTCCTACACCTTACTGGGAGGTCGTTCAACGGTAGGACAGCAGACTCTGACTCTGCTTATCGGGGTTCGAATCCCTGCCTCCCAGCCACTTCATTTCGGCCTTCGGCCTCACTCGTGTCTGGCAGGCCGATTCAGTCACATTCACAACGAGCCGTCGGCTCGACATTCATCTCGCTCGCCTGATCAGCGTCCTTTGCTGCCTCGACCTGCGCGGCGCGCGCGGTCGTATCCGCAAGCAAATCAAAGGGTTGGCGCAAGTTGACTGTCAACTCGGCGCCCTTCCACGAGCAGTTCGAAACAACAAAGCTCAATAGTCGGCGCTTTTCTCGCGGTTCCTGCTTGTTGAACAGTCTCTGGGCGTCTTTCGCGAGTTCGAGAACGCGGATGCCGTCCTCGAGGTAGGACTGGTCGGCGCCTAAGTGGCGCTCGATGCCCTGGAGGCACCGGTCCTGCTCGGCCCGCCATTCGGCGGACATCCGGTCGAAGTAGTCGGCGTCGATCCGCCCGTCCAGCTTGTCCACGTACATCGCGTGAATCCGCTGTTGCAGGCGGCCGTGCTCCGCTTTTAACCGGGCAATGGCCTGTTCGTGGTCGCGCTTCTCGTCGGCGTGACTCTCGCTCAGCGCATCGCGCACCCATGCGAGAACTTCGTCATCAAACGCAAGCCGGCCGAGCACTTCGGAGAACTTCTGTTCGATGACCTCCTGGCGGACGTAGGGCTCCCCGCATTTCCCCCGGTAGCCCGTGCAGTGGTAGTAGACATACCGCTGCTTCTGGATCTGCCCGACGATGGCGCTACCGCAGTGGCCGCATTCGATGAGTCCAGAGAATGCAAAGTCGTGCTTGGCGCGGCGATGTCGCCTCGCCTTTCGGCCGTCGAGAACGCTCTGCACGCGGTCCCAGAGGTCCTTTGGCACGATTGGCTCGTGGGTGCCTGGGTAGATACGGCTGTTCCAGTCGAAATCGCCCATATAAAGGCGCGTTCTCAGCATCTTGTGAACCGTGCTCGTCGGGATGCGAGAGCCGCTCTTGCGGAACGTCAGACCCGCCGACCTTGCCTCTTGCGTGGCCTCCTTGATGGACTGCGTGCCGTGAGCGTACGACTCAAAGAGTCCGCGAATGAGCGGCGCCAACTCCGGGTCCGGCTTGATGATCCGTTTGCCGTTCGGGGCCAGGATGTTGCGGTATCCCAGCTCGGCAAACGTCGACCAGAGCCCCTGCTCGGCCTTCTCCCGCATCCCTTTGCGCGCTTCTTCCGACAGGTTGTCGATGTAGTTCTTGGCCATCAAAACCTTGATGCCGTGCATGAATTTCTCGGAGGAGCGCGAGTCCCGTGAGAGCACCACGCGAGTCAGGCCGCCGTCGGACTCCGCGATGGCCACACGCTCATCAAACTCTACTGGCTCGTCGTCGGTCGCCTTGGCGGCCAGGACCGCTTCTGTCACCGGGCCAGAATCGCCAGCACTCGCTTCGTCCGCATCGTCCGCAGCGGTCCAAACGCCGGTTTTCAAGGGGTTCGAGCGGACGGTCGCGTCATGGCCGGGCCATGGACAGTCCGCATGGTTGGCGACCGTCCGCCGAGGCGCGGCCGCGAACCCGTTGGCGGGATTGGGTTTCGTGATGGGCGTGGACGATACGGACGATGCGGACGGTAGCGCCCCGGCGGTCTCTGTCCCCGGCGAATGCGGAGTCATGGTGATGTGGATCGTTCGCGTCCGGGCCCGCCCTTCGCGCCCGAAGCCGATCTCGACACCGACCTTGCGCAAGAAGGTCGCCGCACGACGCTGCCGGCCCGCGAGTGCCCGCGTGAGCCCCGAACAGTTCGAAGCCGACCACGTCAGGCTTCGGCGAAGGGGTGTCCACTGAATCCTGGGAACTCCAGGCCGGCGAGCTGAACGGCTGTGGTCGTCTTGCCTACCCCGCCCTTCATGTTGACGACGGCAATTGTGCGCATCGGTGTGCTCATTTTTAGGGGCAAGGGCGGGAGGGTGCAACCCTGCATCCTGACAACCGGGTCTCCCGGGGCGGGCCGTCTCAAGCGTCTCCACAACGAGACGAACGCGGATATAATCACTGACCGATAGCCGCCGCTCGGGCTACTTAGGAGAAGTCGATTGAGAAAACTAATCGCGCTGATACGCCCTGTCCTCAAATCAAAGTGGCTGCAGGCCGCCCTGGTAACTATTGGACTCCTGGCAGGCGTCGACGACGCTCTAGAGGCATGGTACGGCGTCGCCGACATACTTCGGCTTGATGTGCACCATGGCGTGATCGCCACCGCGTTGTCTGGCGTCTTTCAGCCGTTGTCGGAGCTTCTCGATTACGTGGAAGAGCAGGTCGACCGGAGCGAGGCTACTGAAGCTTAAGCGGCAGACATTTCGATCAACTCAATGTGATTTCCATCGGGATCTGTAACATAGAAGAACCAGGCATCGCCATGTTGGCGCGGCGCGCCAAGGCACGTGACGCCATGCTCCAGCATGCGCGCGTGCCAGTTGTGAATGCCAGTGACAGCCATCGCGAAATGAGTGCAGCCTGGGCGGTTCCAGATAAGGGGTCCGCCGGTGTTGCCCGGTGTGAACCAGAATAATTCGAGAGCCGCTCCAGGAAGAAGGATCCACGTCACTTTGCCTTCCACGTCAGAACACTCAGTGTTGATCAGCGACTGGACGCGTTCCAGTGGAAGACGAAACGATAGCACCGCTGACCCCCCGAAAGCTGTTTCGTAGAAGGCAACAGCACGGTCGATGTCGGACACGGTCAGTCCGATGTGGTGCACGCCACGGAGTTTCATGGCACCGCGCCCTCTCGTAATTCGCCGCGTGTCGCGGTGAAGAAGACCGCTTGTCCTAACTGCCGGAGATTACTGACAGTCAACCCGGCCCGCACAATCATTTGCGTCAGGTCGCTGGACTTCGTCAGACGGCGCGGCCATGCAGGAAAACGGTGCTGAACGTATCGAACAGGCCCCGACACGGATTCGACGAAGGTGAACCCTGTCAAAAGGCCCCCCGGCCGCAAAACTCGGCGTGCTTCTGCGAGCACCAGACCCGCGTCAGGCAACGCCTGCAGTGCGTCGGAGCAATTAATGGCAGCGACGCTCTCGCCCGCGAGGGGTAGCGCCGTTGCAGTGGCTCGTACCGGCGTGATGCCAGAGACGGCGGCTTGGCACGTCTCGAGCATAGGAAGGCTGACATCGACGGCTATGACGCGGCGCGCTCCGACCTGTTTGGCGACCATTTCCGTTCGGCTCCCGGCACCGCACGCCAGATCGACGACCATGCCCTCGGTTGCCTGCAGCTGTTGCTTCAGGTATTCCTGTTCAACCTCGGGTGTGACGAACCCGTCCCAATCAGCAGCCATCACGCGAACAAACCGGGGCCTGGATTCCCGTTCGTAAATCTGTGCGACTTCCTCAGTAAACTCGATATCGCCCTTGAAATCAGCTGTCAACAAGTCAAGAACGGGCCCGCGAAACGGGTAGCTGTATTGACAATGTTTACAGACAAGTGCAGTGGCACTCACATCAAGCTTGCCTTGGCAGGCGGGGCACGCCAACGTCCGTAACAAGTGGTCCACGGAGTCGTCGAATGCCGTGCTGATGACCTCGGCACTCAGATATGAAGCCACGTAGCGTGACAGCTGCGGCGTGGCAGCGGAATCCGCGATGGTGAGCGCGGCCTGGCAGAGGCGCGAGTCCGCTCCGAGTATAGGGTTCAGGAGATCGGCCACCTCTCGGACACTCCTCGACGTCCGGGCGATAAGATACACGAGCGCCTTGGGAAGGCGCGATCCAGCCGACGTCTCAGCACGGGCTTTGGCGAGCAGTGCGCTCAGACGAGGCGCGGCTTCGCGCAGCAACGCATGGACGCCGGCCGCATCTACTTCTGCGTCGCAGATCAGCACGAGTGCCGCTGCAGCTCGGTACGCTTCCGCAGGCTCGAGTGCCAGGCGCTCGAGGAGCCACGGACAGGCGACGCGAGCTTGGTGCGAGACCCGCCCTTTCCCAGGCTGGGCAGGGTCTTCGTGCCACCACTGCCCGACCAGCGTCCGCCATGCCACCGCTTGCGGCAATGGATGCGTGGACTCGAGGAGCGAGTGAACTGCGGAGTCGATCACAACGCCCGTCTCGGATCGGCAGTTTGGGTTCCAGCAGAACCCAGACGGGCCCGACGTTCGCCTGTCTGCACCTTCCACATTCCGGCATAGATGCCGTCGCTGGCTAACAACTCATCGTGTGTACCAGACTCCTGCACCGTGCCGTCATCAAGCACGAAGATTCGGTCTGCCTGTCGTATGGTCGACAGTCGGTGTGCGACGATCACGGTTGTGCAGCCACGCATCACTTCTTGCAGCGACCGCTGCACTACCGCCTCCGTCAGATAGTCGAGTGCCGAGGTTGCTTCATCGAAGACCAGAATCGGCCGGTCGGCGAGAATCGCTCTTGCAATCGCGATTCGTTGGCGTTGTCCTCCGGACAGCGACAGGCCTCCGAAACCGATCGGCGAGTCATATCCCTTCGGCAAACTGAGAATGAAGTCGTGCGCCTCTGCGCTACGCGCAGCTTGCTCGACCGCTTGCCGACTCGCGCCGGGTGCACCGTATGCGATGTTTTCGTGAATGGTTCCAGCAAACAGCGTGATCTGCTGCGACACCAACGCAATTGATTGGCGCAACGAACGCAAATCGCATTCACGCACATCCTGGCCGTCGATACGCACGGTTCCGGACTGGGTATCCCAGAAGCGCATCAGCAGCTTGATAATCGTGCTCTTGCCGGCGCCGGATGCACCAACGAGGCCTATGGTTTGGCCAGGCTCGCATCGGAGAGACAGGCTCTTGAGGACCGGGCGCGACGTGTCGTATCCAAACACTACGTCTTCGAATTCAATGGATGGCCCGGTCGAAGATCGTCTGAGGAGTGCCTTCCCTGACTGAACAGTCGGCGCCGTGTCGAGGGTGCCCACCACCCGCTCGAGTGACACGGCCATCTTGTGATACTGATCCAACCCGACGCCCATCCGAGCAACCGCAAAGAGCAGCCGCAATTGCATGAAAGCAATAGTATCGAGCGCGCCGGCGGACATCTGTCCTTGAGCGACGCGCGCCCCGCCCCAAACCAGCGTGGTGACCACACCTGACCCGGCAATCGCTTTCAACGTCGGCACGTACGCAGCTTCCACTCGTCCGGCCTCGATTGCCGAATCCATGAAGCGCCGGCTAGCGGCCTCGATGCGCTCTGCTTCTCTGTCCTGCCCGTCAAAGCTAACGACGGTAGCCATGCCCGTCACATTCCCTGCGACCATCGCATCCAGCTGCTCGTGGTCCCGCCGGGCAGCCAGATAGCGCCGCTGGATCGGTGCGATGAGCCGCATCGCGGCCACGACCAACGGTGGCAACATCGCGAGCTGCACAACAGCCATCGCCGGCGAAGCAGCCAACAAGGCGCCGCCGAGAACGGCAAGGTTGCCGGTCATCTGGAAAAAAGGATCGGATCCCTGCTTGATAAAGCTGTGGACTTGATTGAGGTCGCGATCAAGCACAGCCATCCACTCGGTGATCTCGCGAGATTCGACCAACGAAATATCGAGCGTTTGAAGATGCGCATACAGATCGGTCCGCAGGTCGTGTCGGACACGATTGGCCAATTCGGAGACTGTGCGTTCTTTCCAGTACTCGAGCAGCGACGCCGCCAGCCAAAAACCGACGCTAATAACGCCGACGCCGAAAAACTTCGAGGCAACCGTTGAAAACCCGGCTCTCGCCATGAGCGAAGCGGATCCCATTGTTGCCGTGTCAATGGATAGGCCCATCAGCAGTGGGGGCACCATCTCTTCCAGGCCGTTCGCCAGCGACAGTCCGATGGCGCGTCGCCTCAGCGACGGATAACGGTCGGTCACTTTCCAAAGCCGGCTGAGCGGAACGGGCAGTTGCAGCGCGGGGGCGGGTTCTCGAGTAAGGTTGGTCCTCCCCTGCACCGGCAACTGCGCCACTGGGTGTGTACCAATCCACAGCATTTGCCGATGGACGGCATTGCGCACCCATTGCTCGACGTCGTCAGGCGCGGTTGTTGCCGAGACGCGGAGCAGGATGGTTCCCGTCACGGGATTCGCGCTGACGCCCTGCACACCAGGATGCGCAGCCAAATCCGCATCGACAGCGGCAGCTAGAATGCCGTCATCTGCCAGGATTGGCAGCCCTAACCGGAGCCTTCCTGGTATGACGGAAATGCGGCTAAGTGGGCCCGAATACACAGAGCACATGCCCGAGCCTAGAGGCCGGGCCTTGACTTAGGACTTCTTAGCGACCGAGGCGCTCTTCGCCACCTCGAGTTGCGCCTTCAGCGAATCAACCTGCGACTGCAGTTCGGCGACGGCAGGGTTAACTTTCGGATCTCGTGGTGCTGAGGCATCCTGCTGCACTTTGCGAACTTCCCGCTTGGCAAACTCCCACGTTGAATTCACCATCGATCCAGCCTTATACCCCGCCCTGACAACTTCAACAAAAATGGGTCGCGCGACCTTTGCCACAACCACTGACCCGACCACACCGACTGCCAAATTCACCGTCCAACGCGGAATTGCTGCCATAGCTTCTCCTCCAATTTAAGTAGCTCACTGTCGACCACGCACTTCCCACCCGTCCGTGCTACGCACCCGCTCCCTCAGATTTCGACGCCACCTCCCCGTTCGGCGACGATGCGGCGGATGCACTCGCTGCCGCTTTCTCGGCCTGCGCGTGTGCCTTGGCAACCTTTAAGGCTTCGGCCTCCGCGGCGGCGTCCTCGATATCCTCTTTGACCTGCGCCGATAAACGCTTCACTTCTTCATTGATCTGCAGGCCGGCCCGAACCAACTCGAGCATCAACGGCCTCGCCATCGGTCGGACAACGGGCGCAAGAAGCACCCCCAGAAAGAACATCAAAATAGACGTGAGCATTTTATTTCAGTCAGCCCTGTTGATTATTGACCGGCTGGCTCCTCACCAGATGGTACCGGCGCAAAACGTGCTGCCTCAATCTCCGACCCGTCCTTGTCGATCTCAACGGCAGAAATGATATTGGGGTACATCGTCGGCAGGTAGTTCCAGCGAATACCTACCACCCATAAACGATAGAAGTGCCCCTCGCGCAAGGAGGCTTTCAGGCCCTGCGGATTGAGCTTACCGAGGTAAAACGCGTATTCATTCTCGTACTCTCGAGTCTTTGATGGGTCGCTCAGGTCAACCGCATGAATGAGATACCGCAGCGGGCCATCAGCATGCGAGAACGAGTTGCGGTCGGTAATCTGCACCTCATGCGGCCGCGGGACTACAAACGCCAGCGGCAGGAACACGAAGCCAAGGGATGCCACAGCGGCAGCCAGCTTATGGAATAGCGGGAGGTGCCAAAACCGTCGAGCAGAGTGAGACCATGCAACGATCTGTCGTCCAACCGGTCGCGCTAAATCGGCGTAGAGAAGGAGCCGCTGATTCCACAGCCGCTGCAATTCGGCGCGCAGCCGCTCCACCAACCCGTCCCCGGTCCAGCCTGCGGGTGGCGGTTGCAAGGCGGAAATCAGCAACAGGACATTGCGGGTGAGCTTGAGCAACAGCCTCAAAGTACCGATGAGGAGCGAGAACACCCACACCCAGAAACCAATGACGCTGACGGCGAGATAAATCAGAAAAACGGCGAACTGAGCAAACCGCAGAAGCTCCTTTAGCGCCACGGCCAACGCTGAAACGAGCCGATTGGCGACGGACTCGGCGCGACGAGCCGGCAGCTCAGCGGTAACTTGTCGCGGGTCTAAAAAGTCAGCACTACTCATAATCGCCGTCGGTTACGACCGCGTCCTGTGTCAGGGTTTCGGCGCCGCAGCGTGCACGTGAGAAGGCTGGAAACCAACGGTCAGCCCCACGGTGATGGCCGACTGCAGTCCTGGAACGCCTTCCGGCACCAGCGAGTCGTACTGACGGTTGAAGGAAATCTTCAACCCGGCATGTTTGCTGATTTGTGATAGCAACGACGCCGACAAGGTGTAGGTCTTGTCGTCGGTGTTCGACACGTCGATGTGATAAAGAATTGACTGCTCGAGGCTGGTCGTTCTGCCCAAGCGCAGCACAAGACTGTCTGTGAAACCAATGGCGCGCACGGCCTGACTGCCAAACTCCTGCCGGGATTGCTGCCCGAACGCGAACGACCCACCAGCCAACAGCTTGAATTTGGGAGAATTCGCGAACTGATATCCAAGTCCGCCTTGAGCAAACGCCCGGTGGTCGAGACCAACAATCGGATCGCGCCTGTAGTAGGCCGCGCCCATCGCCGCCCAGCGCTTTTCGAACAAGTGCAGGTAGACATTCTGGACAACCATGTCGTCCTGTACCTTGAACCAAGGAGCGGTTTCGACCTGCTTGTAACGGGCCAGACTGTAGTCGGCGTCGAACCTTACAAGGTCTCCGGATTTGGTCGTATGCGCCGCTGTAAGTTCAATCGATAGGCCCTGCGAATTTGAACTGCCGCTTTGCTGCGAGCCTCCGATTGTCGCCTGCACACCGCGCTCTCCCGGCTGAGGCGATGACGAGAGCATTTTCATCGTCACTGGCTCGCCAGTATCGGGCTGGGCCTGAGCGAACGCCGGAAATTCGCCCAAGGCGAGAGCAAGAACGAACAGTGCTATAAGTCGCATTCGCGCGGTAGAATACCTTGTCGATAGTAAATTTTCCATCGCAATGTTTTTCAGGGCAGAAGCGTGAAGCTGGAGCAGGACATGGTGGCGGTCGTCACTGGCGGAGCCAGCGGGATCGGCGAGTCCATGGCTGCCGAATTTGTGCGTCGGCGCCTCCATGTTGTCTTGGTCGATATCGATGCTGATCGACTCGCGGAAACCCGCGCGAAGTTGTCTGCCGGCACGTCTCGAATTTTTACCATTTGCACGGACCTGTCCCAGGACTCAAGTGTCCAGCAACTCCGCCATGACGTTGAGCGGACGGTCGGGTCGCCTGACGTGCTCTGTGCAAATGCGGGTGTCTACGCAGCGGGGGGGCCGATCTGGCTAACGCGGTCCGCTGACTGGCAGTGGGCGTGGCAGGTCAATGTTATGGGTGTTGTGCGCAGCCTCCAGTCGTTGGTGCCTGGCATGTTGCGCCAGCCAGGCCCGGGTCATATCGTCATCACTTCGTCAATCATGGGGTTTGCCGGTGGCCACACCTCGGTTTACGGGACCTCGAAGCATGCCGTCACCCGCATCACGGAGGGACTGCACCACGACTTGGTTGCAGCTGGAGCACCGATCGGCGTCACCTTGCTATGCCCGGGTCCAACCGCGACGCGACTGATGGAGCCGGAACGCAATCGCCCGGCATACCTGTCCGGAACGGCCATCGGGTCGGACGATAAAAAAGCACGCGCGGCGGCGCACCAGTATTTTCAGACTCACGGTAGTTCGCCATCGCTGGTCGCGGCCGCTGCCATAGAAGCGATTGAGCGCAATCAGTTCTTTGCGTTCCCTGGTTCTGATGTCACGCCGCACTTGGAGGCTCGCCTGGCCGACATCCGTGAGGACCGGGCGCCAACGCTCTTGCCCTTGACCACGCAGTCCGCTTCGTGAAGCTCGTGGAGTGGCAAACACAGCGAATCTTGATCACTGGAGGTTCCAGCGGCATCGGGCTGGCCATGGCGAAGCGACTCGCTCCCACTGGAGCAGCCATCACCCTGCTCTCGAGGGATGCGGCGCGGCTGAATGCCGCCGGCGCCTCCGTTTCAGCACTACAGCCCGACTGGGCGCCTCGAGTGTCAGTGGTATCGTGCGATGTCGCCAACGCGGAGTCCGTTGCGGCGTGCTTCGAGTCCATGGCGCGCGCGGCCTCCCCTCCGACCACCGTCATAAACGCGGCAGGACTTTCCAGGCCAGGCTACTTCCTCGAACTGCCGGCCGATGCCTTTACCCAGGCGATGGCCGTCAACTACTTTGGAGCCGTCAACATCCTCCGGCATGCCGTGCCACCCATGCTTGCGAATCAGCAGGGAGCAATCCTCAACGTGGGCTCGGTCGCGTCCCTGATTGGCGTGTTCGGCATGGCCCCATATTGCGGGTCAAAGTTCGCGATTCGCGGCCTCACCGAAGCGTTGCGCAGCGAACTGGCACCCCACGGCATCCGAGTGTGCCTGCTCTGTCCTCCGGACACCGATACACCGATGCTTGCGGAAGAGAACCGTTTCAAACCGGTTGAGACAGCCGCACTCTCAGAATCCGCTGGCGTGCTGTCGGCCGAGACGGTCGCGGCAGCAGGTCTGGACGGACTCGCCCGGGATCGGGCCGTCATCGTACCGGGCTGGGAGGCTTGGTTCACCGTTCTTGCGAGCCGCTTGTTGCCCGGCGTCGTTGAACGCGTCACACGGCGAATCGTCGACCGGGCCCGGACACACCATGCCCCAACATAAGGAACTGATACCGGAAGGACGGCTGCGCGAGCTCGAGGATGCAGTCGAGGCGCTGCTTCTGAAAGGGCAACGTGGTTCGCTAGTGTCGATCGGCGCAGGCGAGATGACCTGTGTTCTGTCGTGGCAGGGATTTGCCTGCAAGCGCCTCCCCTCTCTTGCCGACAGGACCCGCCTTGAGCGGCATCGCGCGCTCATTCTCGAGTACGTAGGTCGCCTTGAAGCCACTGGGATCGCCGTGGTCGATACGGCGGTTCAGATCACCGATCGCCCAGGGTATGTGGTGGCGTATGTGGTCCAGCCGCAACTTGAAGGACGGACGCTGCTGCCCGCTGTCATGGCGACAATGGCCCCCGGCCCGGCTCGCGCCCTGGCCGCCAAGGTCTTTGACGCGGTCGAGCGGGCGACCGCTGCTGGCATCGGGCTCGACGCCAACCTGTCGAACTGGGCGGTGCACGATGGCCGCCCGCTTTACATCGATGTCTCCACTCCGATGCTCAGGGACGCGGCCGGACACCATCGTCTTGACAGCGAACTGTTCGTGAGCACGATGCCCTTATTACTTCGGGGACTGGTGCGGCGTTACTTCGTCAAGGACTTGCTGGATCGCTACTATATTCCTCGCAGTGTCTTCGAGAACCTGCTTGGCGACCTGCCGAACTCCAGTCTCAAACAGCTCACGATCCCGTTGCTGGAAGACGTCAACCGTCGCATCTCGACGCCACTGACGCACGCTCAGATCGAATCATACCGGCGTGAAGATCGGCTTACTTGGGGACTGATTCGGTGGAGTCTCAGGCTCGAGCGCAGCTGGCGCCACCGGGCACGGGACAGGAATCCACCGCACCTGATTCCATCCCATTTCCGCGACGCTGGCGACGCCTAGTCGACCGCACGTTTGGCTTCGGCGATCGAATCGGCGACGATATCCATCGCGGTATCGATCTGCTGGACAGATAGGCGCGGCGACATGGACAGCCGATAGCGCGCCGCTCCGCGCTGCACCACGGGAAACTCGAGGCACGTCGCGATGAGGCCGCGTTGAAACGAATACAGACCTGCCAGGCGCGAGTGCTGCTCGCGGCCGATCAGCACCGGGACAATTGGCGACGGCGCTCCGATGACGGTGAGCCCCCGGCGGGCCGCGGCTGATCGCGCGTGTGCCACCCGCTCCCGCAGGGTCGCCCGCAGCACGTCTCCCTCCGGACTCGTGACGATCTGAAGGGCCGCAGCGGCCGCCGCGACTTGAACGGGAGAGATGCACGTGGTGAAGGTGTAGGGCCCGGCAAAGCACAGCTGCGCCCATTGCATCGACAACGTGCGAGAGGAAATGAAGCCGCCGTTGGTGCCAAACGACTTCGAAAACGAGCCTACGACGATATCGATGTCGTTCATCACCCCTTGGGTGCCGAGAGTGCCGGTACCCGATGGACCGGTGCAGCCGAAATCGTGGGCGATGTCGACCAGCGTCTGGGCACCATAGCGACGTGCCAGCGCCACGACTTCGCACAGATTTGGCGTGTCGCCATCCATTGAAAACAGGCCTTCTGTGATGATCAGGATCGCCGCCGACGGATCCTTGGCGCGAAGCCCAGCGAGCTGCGACTCTAGATGATTGTTGTCAAGGTGACGGAACGTCGATACGTTCGGGGTGGACGCGTAGGCGCCCTGCTGCAGGCATTGGTGTGACAACTCGTCCATCAGCACATAATCGCCGGGCCTCACAACGCCGGAAACCGCGCCGAACCCGGCAGCCCAGCCCGTCGGCAGCAGGAAAGAGTCTTGCCTGCCAAACAGCCTGGCGATCGATCGCTCAAGGTCGTAGGCCATCTCGGTGTTCCCCATCAGGGGCCCCGAAGATGGCAGGTGCAGACCAAACGTCTCAATGGCCTCGATAGCGGCAGCCTTCAAACGCGCATCCTGAGACAGGCCGAGATAATCCACCATTGTCAGGTTGACGCCTTCGACGTGCTGGTGGCACGAATGCCTGACCCGGCATTCGGATGCAGGCGGCTCCACGGCGCAGAGCCCGTAGGGCCAGAGTCCGGCGACGGCACGCCGCTGAATCCATTGCAGGAGCGGCTCGTTGCGCGTATCAATGGGGCCGCTGGCTGGATAGAAGCGACCCATGTTCTTCTTCAGCAGCGGCTGGACCGATTCATCCTGCACATCGAAATCCGGCCACGCGCCGGCGGTTGACACAGAATCTGGTTTGATGAGAGGCATAAGTGGTTCAGGCAAGAAGAATGTCGGCTTTGTCCAGCGTGCCAGCCGACGCGGTTGAAGCAGGCAGAGTCCACGTATGCCAGCCGTTGACGACAGTATCGATGGCTCCCGGTGACGTCTCCAGTGCGGCAACCAACCGGTCCGGCCGCACGAGGACGGCCGTGGCGTGATGCGAATCCAGCCACTGCTGCACTGCTGCAGAAACGGTTTTTATGCGCACGAGGCCAAGCCGAACGAGCCGATCGTTCACAGCCGGGGACATCCGGGCGCTGCCGAGTAGCGCAAAGCCATCACCGAGAACCGAATCCAAGCGGTAGGCCAGGCCCTCATCCAACTGCGGGAACGGAATGCCGGCCACATCGCCTGGCGCGCAAAGGCCCTGACCAATCCGATAGATCTTCTGAGTGAGCGAGTACGGTCGACCGTGAGCGCGGACCGCGTCGTCTCGTTCCGCAACTCGGACGCTATCGGTCATCTGGATGTATTCCCCGAGCGCAAGGTCGTCGGCCATCACCGCCAACAGGTGTGGAAGCCGCTCCGGCTCGTAGGTATCCAACAAGGCATCGGCCGCATGTCCGCGGCACACCGCGTTCAGTTTCCACTCGAGGTTGGCCGCATCGCGCAGTCCGGCGCACAGGCCTTGCCCCAAGAACGGCGGCATCTGGTGCGCCGAATCGCCCGCCAGCATCACTCGTCCACGCCTCCAGCCAACGGCATGGACCGCATGAAAAGCGTAGACCGCGGCGCGCTCGACTTCGTACGACCCTTCTGGCAACCAGCGGCGAAGGCGCGTCTCGACGAACGCAGTTACGTCTAGGTCAGCCGCCTGATGGTCATGCAGCATGAACTCGAATCGCCGCCGGGCGCCGGGGAGAGGCACAAAAGTCGCGGGACTACTGGGGTCGCAATACTGCGTGGTCACCAGCGGAAGAGGGATGGGTGCCCGCAGAAGAACATCGACCACCAGCCACTCGTTGTCGCCACCGAGGTCTTTCAACTGCACACCCATGGACCGCCGGGTCAACGAGCGAGCGCCGCAGCAACCGACGGCAAAGGTGGCGTCGATTTTTTTCTCACCAGCTGCATTCCGCACCGTGAGCGTGACGCCGGCGTCGCGGGACTGCACCTGTTCCACGACGCTGCCGGTTTCCAACCTCGCGGTCGGCTGGCGCGCCAGTTCCTCTCGCAGGACCCGCTCGACTTCCGGCTGGCGGCAATAGTAACCAGAGTGCCAGCCGGATTGATCCGGGCGAGAGGGCGCCTCGTATCGGAGAAGCACCTCACCCTGCGCGTTGACGCATTCCATGCCCAGCGCCGGCTGGATTTTGGTGAGCAGGCTCTCGGCAACGCCGGCCCGCTGAAAGAGTCGCATGGTCTCGCCGTCGAAGTAGACGGCTCGAGGCTGTTGGGAAATTTCCGAAGCACGATCAATCGCGATTACACGTAGACCGCGTCGACTCAGCAGCAGCGATAGCATTGCCCCGACCGGGCCGCAGCCGACCACTGCTACATCGAACATTTGGGCTAGTATATGGTTTGGGCTCAAATGCGTTCAAGCGCTATCATCTTTCCGACCTTTGCGGCGCGACGGCCTGATGCCTCGGTGCGACTGTGGCCGCATCTGGGCGAGCGACTGGACTATTGGTGGCAGCGTGCCCGAACGTGCGTGGCTGTTGAAAATGATGCCGATTCGTTTCGGGCTGGACGTGAGCCCCTGACGATATCACAGACTCGCCAAGCCCATTACGCGTGTTTCGTTGAAGGCGTGGCAGCGGCCGAGTGGGCCACCTCACGCACCTCCTGTGCGGTCATCGTTCCGCATAGCATGGGTCTCTTTGCCGCTTATCATGTTGCCGGTGCGCTGGAGTTTGAGGAAGCCTTGCAACTGATGGATCGACTGTGCCTGCTGCTGCACGAGCAGCGCCCCTTTGTTCCATGCAGCACCGGCGCGATCGCAGGCCTGCCGAGAGTTGCGGTCGACGAGCTGCTGGCGTCCGCCACCGTGCCGGTCTGGATCGCGGACTGGTATGACGACGATGTCTTTCTGGTGAGCGGACCACAGCATGCCGTCGAGGCCATTCTCAAGAGGGCGCCGGCTCGAGGCGCGACCTATACCAAGTCCACGCCGGCGACGGCTCCGTACCACACACCCGAATTGGTGTCGTTCGAAGAGAGTGCGCACCAATATCTTGCGGGCGTGATCGTGTCGCCGCCACGCATCCCGGTCATCTCATCGATTGATGGCAGCGTCAGCCGGACCGCCGACGACGTGCGTCGGGAGGTCGCTCGCAATGCGTGTCACCCGATGAACTGGCGCGTCGCCGTCAAGGTCTTGGCGTCGAACGCCTTCCGCGTCGACACGGTTGTGGAGTGTGGCTCGAGCGTGAGCCTGACTGAAATGATTCGGCATCATCTTCCTATCGACTCGGCGCCCGTCACCATCGCGGCGCTGGCGCGCGAAGCTGTCATGTCGTGACTGTCAGCCACTCTGAGTGCCCTGAGGGCACGATCGTCTGGCAGCAGCAGCACTCGCTCGTCACATTGACGCTTCACCGGCCGCGCGCCGCCAACGCCTACACGGCCTCGATGCTGGCGCAGCTTGACGATTGTTTGAACCGAATCGAAGCCGACCCCGCCGTCGCGACGGTCGTGATCACCGGTGCTGAGAAATGGTTTTGCGCCGGCGCTGATCATCGTGAACGCGATGCCCGCGACTGGCGTTCGGTCGTCGAGTTGCCCAGCGCGCGCGTGTTTCAGCGTCTGGCCCGGTGCCCGGCGGTGACGATTGCCGCCGTGAATGGTCCTGCCGTCGGCGGCGGACTCGAGCTGGCCCTGGCGGCGGACTGGCGAATCGCATGCGCAACGGCGACGTTCGCACTGCCCGAGTTGGAACTCGGCCTGCTGCCCGCTGCCGGCGGCATCGATCGCCTGCCTGAACTGGTTGGACCGATGGCGGCACGACAACTGATCCTAGGCGGTGTCGTGTGGACCGCGGAAGACGCATTCCGGCACGGACTAATCCTGGACGTGGCGCCGGATCTGGCTGGTCTACGACAGCGTGTTGCGGACTACACCGAACGCATCGCCACCCGGGATGTCACCGCACTCCGCTTCGCGAAACAGCGACTGAGCAGCGGTGTCCAGATGAGCACCGATGCCACACGGTTGGCTCAAGCCCTGCTTGTCGCCCGGCATTCGAACACAAGACATAACCAATGACCGATCTCTCCACGACGCCACGACCGCCCGCCATGCCTATTGCCCACTTGCTGGAGGTCAGTACCAGCACGCCGGCGCGGTCCTACACACAGGAACAGATCCTCGACTGGATGCAGGAAGCCGATCCGAAAGTGCATCGTCTCTTTCACAACAGCCACATCGAACGGCGGTTCCTGGACCTCCCGGAACCGGTCGGCGGTGAGATTCCCGAGGAATCCGCTCAGGACCTGATCAACAAGCATCTCCGCGGCGCCCTGCGAATGGGGCAACAGGCCATCGAGTCGGTGCTGGTGCGCAGGAACGTCCCGATCGCCGACGTCGACTTCCTGGTGTGTGTCTCGAGCACCGGGTTCCTCTGCCCGAGTATCTCTGCCCTCCTGACCCGGTCGCTCTGCATGCCCAACAACATGCGGCGCGTCGACATCGTGGGCATGGGCTGCAACGCCGCGGTGAACGGCCTGCAATCCGCGACCGCGATGGCCACGGCTCGGCCCGGCCGCTACGGCTTGCTGGTGTGCCTCGAGGTCTGCTCGGCCGCTTACGCCCGCAACCGGAAGATGTCTACCGCGGTGGTGAACTCACTGTTTGGTGACGGAGGCGGAGCCTTGCTGATCCAGGCGTCCCGGCCGGACTCGGCCGCTGCCGATACGGCTCCTGCCGTTCTTGACTTCGAGCCGTTCATCCTGACCGATGCGATCGATGCCATGAAGTTCGAGCTTGAAGACGGGCGGCTCTCGTTCTTCCTCGACAAGAACATTCCGCATGTCATCGGCCAGCACGTCGCGATTCCCGTCGATCGATTGCTGGCTCGCCACGGGCTCGACACGAAGGCCATCCGGCACTGGCTCGTGCACTCCGGCGGCAAGAAGGTCATTGACGCCATTGAGCGGCACCTGTCACTGCCCGCCGACGCACTCCGGCACACACGAGCCGTCTTGCGGGACTACGGCAACCTGTCATCAGCGTCCGTGCTCTTCGCCCTTGAGCGTCTGACTCGCGAGGGCGTCGCTCGCAAGGGTGATATCGGAGTGGTGATCGGGATGGGTCCGGGCACGTCAATCGAAACCGCCTTGATTCGCTGGTAGCGCTCGATGGCCTCCCTGCCACCGGGCCCGCGCGAATCGCCAACCCGTCAGATCGCGCGATGGACCCGCCAGCCCACGGTCTTCCTCGAATCGGTTCAACGCGAGTTTGGCGACGTCTTCACGCTGAGGTTCCCCGGTTATCCCCCGTTGGTCGTCATCAGCCGGCCCGATGATGTCAAAGCCGTCTTCACGGCAGCCTCAACCGTGGTCGAGCAGGGGCCCTTCCCTCCGTTCATGCGCCCCCTTCTCGGGGATCAGTCGCTCTTCTTCCTCGAGGGCGTACCGCACCAGCGCGAGCGCAAATTGCTCATGCCCGCCTTTCACGGCGAACGAATGCTGTCGCACGCGGACACCATCCGCCGGATCACCCGGGCCGCCGTGGAGCGGTGTCCACGGAACCAGCCGTTCCCGCTGGCGTCGATCGTGCGCGACATCTCGCTCGACGTGATTCTTCAGGTGGTATTTGGCATCGGCGATGCCGGCCGGCTTCACGCGCTCCATCGGCTGCTCGCAGGTCAGTCAGAGCAAGCACGGCGCACGAGAAATGTGTCGTCGCTGCTGACCACGATCGCAATGCTGCTGGTCCCGGGCCCGACGCTCGATTCGCTCTATCGCTGGAGCGGCCGCGGGCTTGACGGTTCTGGCCGCCTGGATGTCAGCGGCCTGTTTCCCTGGCGGACGGCGGTCCGTCTGCAAGCCAGCATGGATCAACTGCTCGCTGAGGAAATCCGGCGCCTGGACGATGAGGCCCTTGAGAATCGGGACGATATTCTCGCGACCATGGCGCAAGCGATTGACGAGGACGGGGCCCGGATGAGCCCTGCTCACCTCCGCGATGAGATGGTCACCTTCCTGGTCGCCGGACATGAAACCTCAGCGACCGGACTCGCTTGGTATTTTGACTTGGTGTTGCGGCGGCCCGACGTGCTCGCGAGGTTACGCACCGAGATCGATCAGGCCGGAGGACCTGCGCGCGTGACGCCCCAGCAACTCCAGCAGCTGCCGTGGCTTGACGCGACGCTCCGAGAAACGCTCCGGCTGCGACCGGTCGTCCCACAGCCGGCCCGCCGACTGCTTCGGGCGATGCCGCTCAACCAGTGGATTCTGCCTGCGGGCACCGTCGTCCTGCCGTCTATTTACCTGGCGCACCGGAGGCCCGAAACATATGCAGCGCCCGAGACGTTCGAGCCCCAACGCTTCCTCGAGCAGCACTTCGGTCCTAACGAATTCTTCGCTTTCGGTGGCGGCAACAGGCGATGTATCGGGATGAGCTTCGCGATGTTCGAAATGAAGATGATTATTGCGACGCTGCTGGAGCTGAACCTCAGCCACGCCGGTCCACCCGCCGGCGTGACACTGCGAGCAATCACCATGGCGCCCGATACAGGGGTGCCCGTGGTTATCGGGGGTTGAGCGCCGGGATAGCATCCCAGGTGCGAATCTGCCGGTTCTCCGGGCGTGCCCAAGGGCTCGGATCCGCGACAGGGAACTTGAAGAAATAGACCGCTCGCACCTGGCCGCCTTCGTAGATACCCGGGAAGGTCGGCTCACAGCCAAACCCGCGCATATAGACGATGAGTTCCGACAGCAGTGGCCAGTCGAGCTGCGAGAAGTATTCCTGGCAGGTGGCCGACTCGTACATCCAGAGGATCACCTTGCGCGCCTTGTCGGTCTGGGTGTACTCGAGCATGTCGGCCCGTCGACACCAGGGATCACTGAACTGGTTCGCGATAATGTCCTTCTCCTCAGGCCGGTTGAGATAGTAATAGAGCTTCCGCAGCACCTCGGATCCGGTGTATTCGAACGAGATCCCCGGATTGAGTGAGTAGTTGGATAAGTCGATGGTGTGAGGCGCCAGCCCGAGGCGCTGGAAGTCGCCGGGCTGGAACGGAAACCGAAAATGAAACTGGTAAGTCGGCGGGCCACTGTGCGCCACCTTGATCACAAAGGCGGCGCCCGTCTCCTTCGATGATCGAACGGTATTGGGCTGCCACTTTGGATAGACGGTATCGAACACGGTTCGCACCGGCACGAGCCCGTCGAGCGTCCGATCGTCAAGCCTCCTGAAGTGATGATGATTCACTTTGGCCGTGAGGATGCGATCCTTTGTCAGATTGAATCCGACGAAGTTGTTCATCGGCCCGTCGCCAGAATCGAGCGCACGACAGCGGCTGACATAGTCCTGCACTTCGGGCCGCTGCCACATTCCCATCACAACCCGTTCGAGGTCGTAACCCATCCCTAGACCTTTCCAGCCCGCATCGGCTCACTTACCGACACCAAGAGCGGTAACCGACGGGGTCCGCGTACCTGGCCCTGGCTCCACGCCACCTCATGGTCATCGTCAAGGGTGAAGGACTGCACGCGGGCCAGGAAGCATTCCAGCGCAACACGGAGTTCCAGGCGCGCTAGGTGCGAGCCAAGGCAACGATGCACGCCAAGTCCGAACGCTGCATGTCGATTATCGACGCGATCTAGTTTAACCGAATCCGGATCAGGGAACTTCGCGGGATCTCGATTGGCCGCCGGAAACGGCAGCAGCATCCACTCGCCGGCCCGCAGCGAATAGCCCTCGAAGACGCAGTCTTCCTTGACGACCCGAGCCATGGTAACCGGGGCGTAGGCGCGCAACAATTCTTCCACCGCAACGGGCACTCCCCCGGGTTCGCTGCGCATACGCTCCGCATCGGCGGGATGGCGGGCCAGGTGCCACAACGCCGCACCAATCGCGCTCCAGGTTGTGTCGACGCCAGCCAATAGCAACAGCATGATCGTACCGGCAACATGGCTGTCGGCTAGCGCGTGGCCGCCAATGGTCGCGGACAGCAAGTAGCTGATCAGATCGTCCGACGGCCGCGCGCGACGAGCGGTAATCTGTTCGGTGAGATAGCGATCAAGACGATCGCGGCCCGGTTGCTGTGCCGTCGGATCTTCGCTGACAATTTCCAGCAGATCATGCACAAACTCGAGAATCAGCTCATGGTCGCTGTCGGGGAGTCCCAGCCACTGCGCCATCACGGCAACGGGGATGCGCCTCCCATATTCCAAGGACGCATCGAGAGGCGACGTTCCGGACGGCAGATTCGCCAACAACTGCTCACAAATCGCCCGGACCTTCGGCTCCATCACCTCGATGGCGCGCGCTGCAAACACCGGTTGCAGCAGGCCGCGCGCCTCGCGATGGAACGGCGGATCGCTAGTGATAGGAGGAGCCGAACCCACCGGCGCCACACCCTTAGGTGGAATGGTGCTCACGACCACACTGCGGCTGGTGAAATGGGTGGTGTCGTAGGCGACAGCTCGAACTAAGTCATGAGTGAGCGGCACCCACATCCCGCCAAAGCGCTCGCTGTGAGCCATCGGACAGCGGTCGCGCAGCGAACGCCAGATCTCAGGCGCCGAGGCGTTGTAGGCAGGATCGGTGTGGTCGAAGTCCGTGGCCCAATCTCGGACGGGTCCGTAAACACGTCGCATCATACGGCCGGCTCTACCTCGAGTGTCAGGGCAAACTCCGGGCAGTTCCGGACCGCAAGCTCCGCGGCGGCCTGCCATTCCGAACGAACGATACCATGATCGAATACGACGCCTTGGCCCAGGTCATCGACGCCGCACAGCTGAGGAATAATCGCGCGGCAACGATTGTGTCCCTGACAACGAGAGGCATCGATTCGGAGTCGCATCTGGGTAGCTGCCATCTTGCCCTTTTGATCACTCGTAGATGCGTCCATCAACGGCCTTCGACATCTCGACTGGTCGAGGTGATCATAAAGCAGCGCGTTCGTCCTCGCAATTGCTGGCCCTCACGACGCCGGATCCAGACGCTCTTGTTGGTCGTCAGGCGCCGCTTGTAGTCGCACCCGTGCCGTGACCGAGCGAGCCGGCGACGGCACTACGGACCCGTTTGGATAGGACAGGCAAACCGTCGTGATGGCAGAACCGCGACGGCAAGGCGATTGCGATCTCCGTGTGGCGGTCGAATCCATTGCACGCCACGAAACACACCTGGTCCGCGAGCGGCGGCACGAAATACGCGCTGGAGGCGACGAAGTCGGCACAGGAAAGAGACGCGCTTCCGATCTGGCCGAGCTGAGACAGCGTGGCCGTGAAGTGGTAGCGCCCCTGTTGGTGCTGTTGCTCGAGCAGATCCGCCAGGATGGCCTGCCACTGATCTAGACCTGTCGCCGCCACCTGCTCCAAGAAGCTCAGCGGGATCAATTCCTGTCGTTCGTGTAGCTGTCGAACGAGTTGCAAGCCAAATTGATCGCTTTGCGCGCCTGCCGTCATTTCCACGAAGAGAGGGCCGAACATATTCCCGGTCGTTTTCTCGGATGACACATGCCGGCGCAGATCGCAGGGAATGTTGAAGCGGACTCTTGCCTGCCGGGCGGCGCCATCGCCTCCGGCATTCTCACGGGCAAGATTGTTGAGCGTGGCAGCGACCACACCTAGCACGCGACTCTCGAAGCGCCGCGGGATCGTGACGCGCTGCCAATGAAAGGTCTCGTTGCCGCTGAGTGGTCCGGGCCTGCCGAGTGGATGCAGGGCATCCGCTGGCGGTCGCTGCCGCGTGCGTCCTGGCGTCAGCGGCTGCGCCACATCGGTATCGATGATCCTGCTGGCGTGACCTGTCGGCGTCTCACCCCGCAAGGCTGACATGCAATCGTTCGCCCACGACAACGTGCCGATGCCATCCATGACGGCATGGAGCGAGCGAAAGATCAGGAACTTTCTGGCCTCTCGGCCGATGACCAGCAGAATTTCGCAGGTCGGACCAGAAAACGGATCCAGTATTGCGCTGAGAAAGGGCGCCGCCGCATCGCTGTACCCATCCCAGTCGGGTGCGAGAATGCGGTTGATTCTCGGTGGCCGGCCCGATTGCCATCGCAGTGGCTCACTGACGTCGCAAAGGGTCAGAGTGGACCCGGGATTCGCGGCACTGCAAGTGTCGAGAGCTCGCTGCAGCTGCGGCACGTCCAGCATGCCGCCGCCTTCGATGACCAGCTGATTGGCAAACGGCGGGCTGAGGATTGTGTTGGCAATAAACAGTCGCTCAAGCGGCGACACTCGTCGCAGGTAAATCGGTCCCGGCATATAGGGAAAAATGTTATACTCCTCAAGATTATAGGTCTGTCGATGGTCGGAGGTCCTGCCGGTGAAAAAGCAAATTATCGAGTCGATTTACGCGGTGATCGACGAGACCAACCGGCAAGCGTTAGATGACCGGCCGCTGACCAAATCGCTCGACACCGTACTCTCCGGCGGCTCAGGCGAGCTCGATTCCCTTGGGTTGATTCGCTTCGTCACCGCCACTGAGGAGCGAATCGAGTCCACATTCGGCAAGTCGATCGTCCTCATCGATGACCGCGCGCTATCGCAGGCAATCAGCCCCTTTAGCTCTGTCGGCGCTCTGGTCACTTACATCGAGGGGCTTCTCCGCGAGCATGCGTGATGGAGGGGGAGAAGCACCAGGCACCGGTTGCCCTCATCACAGGGACGAGTCGCGGTATCGGCCGGCACCTCGCCGAACACCTGTTACGCGCCGGATATTACGTCGAGGGATGCAGCCGCTCGCCAGGCCCCCTCGAACATCCGAACTATCACCACCACACCACGGACGTCTCGTCCGAGCGTGATGTCGTCGAAATGTTCCGCCTGATCCGTCGACGCCACGGCGGACTGCAGGTGGCGATCAACAACGCCGCGATCAATCCGACGATGTCGCTCGCGATGCTGACCGCATTTTCGAAAGCGCAAGAGGCGATCGCGACGAATGTTCTCGGTACCTTTATCGTGTGCCGAGAATCGGCCAAGCTGATGATGCGAACGAAGTGGGGGCGGATTATCAACCTCGGCTCGATGGCCGTCAAGCACGAAGTCGCCGGGGAAGCGGTCTATACCGCATCGAAAGCCGCGGTCAACGCTCTCACGCGCGTGCTCGCCAAGGAGCTGTATCCGCACGGTATCACGTGCAACGTCATCGCTCCCGCAGCGATCGACACGGAGCTGACGGCGCAGATCAATCCCGAGGCGCTCCGCGAGTTACTCCGGCGGAACGCGATTCCGGAATTCGGCAGCCCAGCCGACGTCTGTGCCGCGGTTGACTCGCTGCTCCGACCCGACAGCGCCGCCATCACCGGGCAGATTCTCTATCTTGGCGGAGCCTAGCGCCATGATCGCGACCACAGCGTATGGACTCCGGGAGCGACCGTCATGAAGGCGGTGGTCCGCGAGATCGCGATTCATTTGCCGGAACGGGAGGTCACCAACGCTGACCTGGGTCGCGACAACCCTTCGTGGGACATGAGCGCGATCGGGGAGAAAGCGGGCGTCAAGAGCCGACGGATCGCCGGAGAGTCGGAGACGGCGTTTGACCTGTCGAGAATCGCCTGCGAAAAGTTACTCGACAAGGCCGGCGTCTCGAAAGACGCGGTCGACGGTATCATCTGCTGCACGCAGAGTCCCGACTACGTGATGCCGTCAAACTCGCACCTTCTCCATGGTGCGCTTGGCCTGCCGGATTCGGTACTCGCCTTTGATTTCAACCTGGCCTGCTCCGGCTACGTCTACGGCACCGCGCTCGCGGCGTCGCTCATCGAATCGGGAGTCGCCGAGAACATCATTCTCGTGACGGCAGATACCTATTCGAAGCACATTCATCCTAAAGATCGTTCGGCGAGGGTCCTGTTCGGCGATGGGGCGGCGGCATCCATGATTTCGGGGTCCGGAAGCGGCGGAACAGTGGTCGGCGCCAGGCTCTGCTCACGAGGCAAAGACTTCAACAAGTTCATTATCCCGGCCGGAGGGCAGCGCCTGCCCGCGTCGGAGGCGACCAAGGCTGAAACCACCGATCGAAGCGGCAATACGAGATGCGCTGAAAACATTCAGATGGACGGCCTTGCGGTGCTGTCGTTCGTCAATTCCACGGTCCCGCCTCACGTGAGGGCGTTTCTCGCTGAGCACGACCTGACGCTGGACGACGTTGATTTGTTCGTCTTTCACCAGGCCAGCAAGATGTCGCTCGATTCACTCACGAGAATCCTCGGCGTGCGGCCTGAAAAGGTGTATGTCAACATGGAGCAGACTGGGAATCTTGTCTCGGCATCGATTCCCGTGGCGCTCGCCGACGCGCTTCAGCGCGGACTCATTCGGCGTGAGACGACCGTACTCTTGTGTGGATTTGGCGTGGGACTGTCATACGGGAGCGTGTTACTTCGCTATGGGAATACCCCATTTCCGCAGCCGGTCTGAAACGGATACGAGCGTCAGGATCGACATCCAATGATCTACCCGCCGATTCACGAGCGACAAGCCCTCTATTCCCGGTTGCTGAACCAGACTCTGCTGGTGCGAACGCCGACCCGCTTTGGCGAGCGCGGGCACTCGTTCCTCTACGCGTGCGGCAACGCCGTCGTGCGAACTCCCTCGCCCGACGAAGAGATCGAACGAGAGGCGGTGGCTTTTCGAGCCGAAATGCGTGCCCTCCTTGCGCCACCCGGACCGGAGTCGATGATTCCGAAAGATGGCGCCGCCGATACATTCAAGGACGCCATCGACCAGATGTGCAAGGCCGGACACTACTCGACGTTGCTGTTCGAAGGGTATGTCGCCGATTCCGCAAAGGAGCACGCGCCGATGGTTGAATCGTTGGCGCAGGAGTTCACGGCACGAGGACTCACTGTGCTTCGGCCTTCCGGCCCAGTCTCCGACATCTGGAACAACAAGACGTATTTTGTGAATCATATTCGCGAGTTTTACGGACCCGAGGCGACGCCTCCCGGGGACGTGTTACCGGTCGCGCCGGCGACCGCGGTGATCGCGAGCGCCAAAGCCCGGTTGAAGGCGGCCGGACGGGTGGTCCTGAAGGTCACAGGCTTTGGGGGCTTTGGCAACTTAGTCGTGTCCAAGGCCGACGACGATACGGGCGCGATTGACGCCAAGATACGTGCGTTTCTCGACGATCGACCGGACGTCTCCGAAGTCCGGGTTGAAGACTGGGTGGGCTGGAATCAAACCCTGTGCGCCTCCTTCTTTATCGACGAGAACGGCGAGCCAGTGCCGCTGGAGGTCTGCAGTCAACTCCTCACGAAAGACACGAGGTTTCTGGGCGGCAGTTCCCACACCGGACTCGCGCTCGCCGACCGCCAAGCGCTCCAGGATCTGTCGATGCCGTTCGTGAATAAGGTCGCCGCCGATGGCATGCGGGCGTTCATGGCGGTGGATGTCATTCTCAGCAACCGGAGCGGCCGGCCCGGCGAGTTGCTGCTACCGGTAAGTGGTCAGGCCGTCAGGTTCGTGGAGGCAAATCTGCGCATCAATGGCCACAACCAAGATCGGCTTTTCATTGCGCAGCTGGCGGCACGCCACGGACGCGACCTCGATCGACTTGAACACCTAAAGGTGGGAGTCCGTCCCTCCGGGGCCCGCACCCGCGCGGATTTTCTGGCAGTCGTCGCCAAGGCCCTTGACGGATTGGCACAACCGATCGGCCCACAGCTAGAAACGGGCTATATTTACTATGTCGTGATGGAAACTCTCGGCGAAGCTCGGGCTCACCGTAACGACAATATCTTATTCGTCGGAGAGGATGTGCCGTTGGGTCGCTTCGAGAACGCCACCGTGCCTCTGCGGGCCGCTGGGGTACTTCGAGAGTAGATGCGCTAAGATGCGCTTGGGGGAGTGAGAGCATGTCGTATGTCGCTAGGAGAAGTCAGGCGGGCCTGGTACTGTTCGCCTTGATAATGGTGGCTGTGGAGTCCGCGCCCTCCGGTTCACAAGGGGCGCAAGTGCCGGCTGACAAGCCGGCGCCGGTACCGGAATTGACTCCAGGCTCGGGTTACCTCGTCGGCTATATCTCCGATCCTCGAAACAACTTGCCGAACAGTTTCAAGGCGCTGATGCCGCCCCCGGCTGCCGGCACCAACCCGTCGACGTTGCCGGCAACAACAGCGACAGTGACCTCGCCGGGGGCTCAGGCCTTCGACGAGGATGTGGCACGTCGGAGCTTCGCGATGCGGGGCACGCCGCGATGGAACCAGGCGATCTCGGACGCGAAGCTGAGCTTTCCTCACCAGGGCGAAACCTACTCGTGCGCCATCAATGCCCCGATCAATGCAACTGATACGCCATTCTTGTATCAGCTCCTGCACCGGGTATTGACCGACGCTGGAGAGTCGACCTACGCGGCCAAGAACCACTACAACCGTCCGCGGCCTTTCCTGCTGAACAAGCAGCCTCTCTGCACGCCCGAGGACTATGACGCGCTCGCCAAAGAGGGCTCATTTCCGTCAGGCCACACGGCAGTCGGCTGGTCGCAAGCAATGATCCTCGCCGAGATTGTTCCAGACCGCCAGGACGAGATCTTGGCGCGCGGGTTGTCTTTCGGTGAAAGCCGCAATGTGTGCAACGCGCATTGGTTCAGTGACGTGTTGTCTGGACGGATCATGGGCGCTGCGACCGCTGCGCGCCTGCACGCGGTTCCAGAGTTTCTGTCGGACCTCGCGAGGGCCAAGCAAGAGGTCGTAGCGGCTCGAGCGAAAGGCCTTAAGCCCAGTCGCGACTGCGCGGCAGAGGCCGCGGCCCTTGGCCAGCAGCCTCGACTGTGGCCGTAGGGTTGCGGGAGGTCACGAACAGTTCTGGCTTCCAGAACTAAGGCGAGACGACGAGCATCTGGCGGCGCCGAGCATATTTGGCGACGCCAGATGCTCGTTGCCCGTACAGCCAATTAGCGACAAAGCCGCGCCACCGCCGTCCTATTCGTCCTCGACGCGCACAACCACCCGGGCTTGCAGAACTTTGAATCATCGGCGCAGGCCTATTGGCCGACGCCGACGCCGACGCCGCGCATTGAGCGCTTCTTCCTCGGTGATTACCTCGATCGCATCCGCATTTCGGCAGCCCAAATCTCACCCGCGGTGGCCGCGGCGCTGCTGAGCTACTCGGGCAAGACGCTCGAGGAACTATCAAAGGCCTCGGAAACGGTGAAGGGGTTTACGCCGATGCCCGTAGCGGGAACCGAGGTCGACCTCACGCTTTCGGTGAATCGTCACACGGCTCCAGACCGCAGCGTCGTAGCGCTGCTCGAAGGGTCAGACCCAATCCTCAAAGAGGAGGTCGTGATCATTTCTGCCCATCACGATCACGAGGGCGCTGACGGCGCGCAAGTCTTCAACGGCGCCGACGATAACGTCTCAGGCACCGTGGCGGTGATCGACATCGCAGAGGCTTACGCGTTGGCCGCGGCCGCCGGCCAGCGGCCGAAGCGCTCGATCCTGTTCGCAGTGTTTGGATCCGAGGAGCGCGGTCCGCTTCTGGGGTCGTGGGCCTACACGGAGCATCCTTTGCGGCCGCTCGACAAGACCGCGGCGGTCATCAACATGGACATGGTGGGACGCAACATGGAAGTCCCGTCCGGAGGCGGACGCCGCTTCAACGGTCTCCAGGTCCAGAGTGCCGAGTCCAACCGCAACACCGTCAACATCATCGGCCACTCACGCTTTCCCGCCCTCAACGCCAGCGTCGACAGGGCCAATGAACGCTTCAATATGAATCTGAAGACCGATCTCGATAACAACGTCTCGAACCTGCTGCGCCGTAGCGACCAGTGGCACTTCATTCAGCGTGGCGTGCCGGCGATCTGCGCTTGTCTTGGTCGTCTTTCTCTCGCTCGCGTTGTCGAGGTGCAGTGGCGGATCGTCGTCGAGCCCCACCGCTCCAACAGCGACCACTCCAGCGCCAACCACGTCGACCACGACACCGACTGCGCCCCCTGCCGCGCAGCCGCCATCGACCACCTTCAGCGGATGGGCATGGGATGGGCGGTCATGGTACTCGCTGGGCACGGCCCCCTCATGCGCAAGCTCGCTGGTGCTGCCGCTGCCGGTGGACATGAGCCGCGTGACGTCGATTCTTTATCCCGGCCAGGTGCGGGGAGACTACAAGGCGCACGGTGGGTTTCGTTTCGATCAGCCGGGTCAGACCACGTCAGTGAACGTGGTGGCGCCCATCGCCGGCACGCTCTTGCGCGCGTCCCGCTACCTCGCCAGCTGCGAAATTCAGGACACCTTCGATTTTGTGAACGACTGCGGCATCATGTTCCGCTTCGGCCACCTGCGCGACCTGGCAGCGCGGTTTCAGGCGGTGGCCGACACGCTACCGGCCCCGATCGAACTCGATTCACGGTCGACGCCTGTTTCCGGCGTGACCGTGGCAGCTGGTGAGATCGTCGGGACCGGCGTCGGTTTGCGCGACTCGGCTCGTAACGTGTTCGTCGATTACGGCGTGTACGACCTGCGCCAGCGTAACCGGTCGAGCCAGGACCCAACATGGCTCGCCGCCCACGACAACGACACCCACGCCTATGCGGTGTGTTGGTTCGACTTGCTATCGCCGGCCGACGCCGCGCTCGTGCGCAGCTTGCCGTCGGCCGACTTCCAAATGGGCAAGACCAGTGACTACTGCAAGTAAAACGGCAGTCCAGTTGAAGCCGGCTTCGGCGTCACCTTCAGCAGCTTGCCGTTGGCGCCTTCAGTGAGCACGTAGACCGCGCCGTCGGCAAACACCTGGACGTCGCGGATGCGCGCGCTCAGGTCCATCAGCAGCGGCTCCTCGTTGACGACTTTGTCGTCCTTGCCGAGCTCGAGGCGGAACAGGGCCTGGCCGGCCAGCGCGCAATCCCTGCCTCCCAGCCAACTAAACCCGCGACCTCTGTCATCCGACCCGCAAGCTGACTGGTCGCCGCTGTAAACGGAGGATGCCGAAGCCGTCGATGCGTCGATCATGACGGGGTGGGGGCCGGCTGCAGCGGCAGTACGAAATAGAAGGTGCTGCCCTCGCCCGGTTTGCTTTCAACGCCAACCGCGCCGCCCAATCGTGAAACGATACGCTGCACGATTGACAGCCCTAATCCGTGCCCCTCGGTGGCGGCATGACGACCCAGCCGCGCAAACTCGGTGAAGAGCGCCTGGTTCTCGCTGTCCTTCAGCCCCTGGCCATTATCGCGCACCCAATAACGCATCCGCTGATCGGGCAGCGGTGTGAAGCCAAACTCAATGCGTGGCGGCTTGCCCCCGTACTTGAGCGCGTTACTGAGGTAATTCGACCAGACTTCCTCGATCCAAGGCGCATAACTGATCAGTCCATCCGGCCAGCGATCGGGCAGGATGATCTCGGCTTTGGCCTCGAGGAAGTGATATCCAAATCGGCTCAAGACCGATGACTTTCTGGGCGAGCCTGGGATGGCGCAACGGCGTGATCTGCATATCGTAGATGCGGCTGGCGGCCTGAAGGATGATCTGGGCGCGAACCTCTTTGACATCACGGTACCGCTCGAGCAAGGCGTTGTGCTCCGGGAACGCCTCGAGAATGACTTTGCCTGCCACCTCAGCCTGTGTGCGCCCCAGTATCTGCTCCGCGGCGGGGTTCATTTCCAACACATGCCCGTCCGCGCTGAGAACCAGCACGCCGCTCGTCACGTTGCGAAACACAATGTCGTGGGCGATGGGTGAAAGGTTCAGCAGCCTGAAGCGCGTCATGCCAACCAGCAGCAGCGTGCTGCTGAAGATAAAGGCGACCGACGTCAAATCATGCGGGTGGGCGGGATTGATCCCGTTGACATAAGCCACATTCACAATCACCGGCGTGAGCGCGCCAACCACCAGCAGCAGGGTCTGCCCCTTGAACATCTTGGGATGGCGGATGGCATCCGAAAGCAGCATCAACACGCCGCCACAGATGAGCAGGTAGTTGTTCGCCGTGAGTGTCCAGAAGCCGATGCCATAGGTCTTCTGTGAGATCACAAAGCCACTGTCGGTCGTCAGCCTGAACGACTGGTAGATTAGCGGATGCAGGTCATGGGAAAGTGCCAGCAGTAGCCCCAGCACCGGGACGATCGCGAACAGCGTGATCGTCTTTCGGTTCAGCCAGCGATCAAACGAGGTGTAGGCCATCGCGAACAGGAAGAAGAAATAAGGCAGTCCCACATTGCCCGCATACTCGACGCGGATCATGTGCTTCTTCCATGTCAAATCGCTGTTGAAGACCCCTAGCAGATACCCAAGCCCCCATATGCTGGCGCTGAGGGCGGTCAGCGCTAACAGGCGTGCCCCGCGTGTGGGGTGAAAACTCCATGCGATTCGCGCGGCGACAAGGCTGATGATTACGGTGACCGCATATAGCAGGGCCATCGGGGTAACTTGCCAATCCATCTCTTTCCGCCCCTCAAACTGTCCCCGGCAGGCCAGCTTGCGCCGCGGGTCCCCACTCCTGATGGCTGCTGCTCAGTCGCTTGTCGTTACCGGCTGCCCGTCTTCGGCGTCATCTTCAGCAGCTTGCCGTTGGCGCCTTCAGTGAGCACGTAGACCGCGCCGTCGGCAAACACCTGGACGTCGCGGATGCGCGCGCTCAGGTCCATCAGCAGCGGCTCCTCGTTGACGACCTTGTCGTCCTTGCCGAGCTCGAGGCGGAACAGGGCCTGACCGGCCAGCGCGCCCACCAGGACGCTCGACTTCCACTGCGGGAACAGGTCGCCCTTGTAGAACGCCAGGGCGCCCGGCGCGATCACCGGATCCCAGTAATAGCGCGGCTGCTCCATGCCCGGCTTCTCGACGATCGCCTCGCCGATCTTCGTGCCGGGATAGTTGATGCCGTGCACGATCACGGGCCAGCCGTAGTTCTTGCCCTTCTCGATCAGGTTCAGCTCGTCACCGCCGCGGGGGCCGTGCTCCACTTCCCACAGGCGGCCGTCGGGCGCGAAGGTCAGCCCCTGCGGCGTCCGATGGCCCATCGTCCACGTGCCCGGCAGGCCGAGCGACGGATTGCCGGGCGCGGGCTTGCCCTCGGGCGTGATGTGAATCACTTTGCCCAGGTAGGTGTCGAGCTGCTGCGCCTGAAGCGGCAGCGGATCCCCCGTGGAGCGATCGCCCACCGCAACGAACAGCGTGCCGTCCTTCGGGTCGACGGCAATGCGCGAGCCCGACTGCGACACGGCGCGATTGGTGAACGGCGCGGCCTGGAAAATGGTGGTGACATTCGAGATGGTGCCGGCGGTTTCGTCCAGGATCGCGCTGTCCACCGCGTGCGCGCAGTTGGCGGCGTCGAGGTTGCGCAGGTAGACGAAGAAGATGCGGCGGTTGGTCGCAAAGTCCTTGTCGATCGCCACGTCGAGCAAGCCCGCCTGCCCGCGGAAGTACACCGGCGGCATGTTGGCCGTGATGGTGTGCAGCGTGGATCCGTCCTGGTTCAGGATCCGCAAGCGGCCGGCCTTCTCGGTGATCAGGAAGCGGCCACTGGGCAGCAGCTCCACGGCCCACGGCATCTCGAGGCCGCTCGCGATGGTCGCCACTTCGACGTCCACCGTCTTGTGATACGGCGCGCGGGTCTGGCCCGGGAAGACGGGGTGATCGGTGTCGAGCTCCGGCGCGCGGCGGTCAACCGGCTGGCCTTCGACCGTGAACTTCTCGAACGTCCGGCGCGCCGCCGGCTGGGGCGCCGGGGCGGGCGGGGTCTGGGCCAGCGCGGGCGCGGAGAATATCGCAAGGCCGGTAAGCGCGTACGCGATGGCAATTCGTGTCATGTCAGTCTCCGTTTACAACCAAAGTCATCCATTGCGCCGATGCGCCAACAAAGTATAGCGTCCCGGCTGACTCGGGCGGGCGGGTCTGCGACAATGGGCGGCGATGGGCACTGCCAACCGCGAGTCACAGGGGCCACCACCGCGCGGCCGGGGGGTCGTCGCGCCGGTGCTCGTGGCCGTGGCCCTGCTGGCGGCGGCCGGCGGGCTCGTCTTCTGGTCGATGTCGCCGGACCGAAGCCTCGGGCGCCTCGAGCACGAGGAGACGTCAGCCTACTCGCGCATCCGGGTGCGCCGCGACGGCGACGTCCGCGCCCTGACCTTCGTGCGCGACAACGGCCAGGAGGCGGTGCAAAGCCGCATCAACCTGACGGCGCCTCACACCCTGATGTCGCCGTACGCCCGCGGCATGTTCGCCAGCTATCTCTACCAGCCGCAGCCGCGCCGCATCCTGATTGTCGGCCTGGGCGGCGGCGCCATGGTGCACTTCCTGACCCATCACGAACCACAGGCGCAGATCGACGCCGTCGAGATCGATCCCGCCGTGGTCCGTCTCGCAGGCGAATACTTCGGGGTGCGCCCGGGCGGAAACGTTCGCGTGCATACCGCCGACGCGGTGGCGTTCATCGAGTCCTCGGCGGATCGGTATGACCTGATCCTGATGGATGCGTTCCTGCGCCCGTCGGGCGGCACCGATCCAACCGGGGTGCCGGCGCAGATGAAGACGTTGGCGTTTCTCACCCGCCTGAAACAAACGTTGGCTCCCGGCGGAGTCGCGGCGTTCAACATCAACGAACACGCCACCATGGCCGCCGACATTGCCGCGGTCAGGACGGCGTTTGGCAACGCCGCGATCTACCGCTGCCCGCCGTCGGCCAACAAGGTGATCATCGCCACCGAGGGCGCCCCGGCCACCGACGACGACATCCGCGCGCGCGTCGCGTCGCTCGACGCGCGCTTTGGCGGCGCGCTGTCGTTCGCCGAAGCCCAGCGGAACCGGGAATAGCCGTCCCGGCACCCGCTCGTTACGTCATCAACCGCGCCCACTGGGCGGTGTCCGTGTACTGCTGGAACGTCACGGCCTTGCCGTTGCGGAAGCTGTAGACGTGGCAAAACTGCGAGTCGAGGGCCGCGCCCGTGGCCTTGATCGTGCCGCGATAACGGCCCACCGCGACGATGTGATCGCCACCGTCGATGATGGTCGTTGGCACGGCGGTGAAGTTGTCGATGGCCGCTAACAGGCGGCCGAACACGCCTTCGCCAATGGCCTGCGGTCCGATGTAGGGATTGCGGTCGGCGAGCGGGTTGCCTTCCGCTTCGTTCCACGCGATGGCTGGGTCCATGGCACCGAACAGGACGGACGGATCGTTTCGGCCGAATGCGGCATAGGCCGCAGTGATGGTCTCGAATGGTGTCATGGGCGCATTCTCTCACGCCGGCAACAAAAGAAGAGCCAGCCGTTGACTTGCCCGGGTCGCGGCGATACCGTGCGCCATGCCAACCGACTTGACCCGACGCGAACTGCTGGCCGGCGCAAGCGCCGGCGCCGCCGCCCTGCTCCTTCAGCCGGGCAGCAGCCAGGCGCAGCCCACCGCGGCCACCACGGTTGTCTTCGCCAACACCACGGTCGTCACCGTCGATGACGTGCGCGACGATGTGTCGCTGGCCGTCACCGGCGACACGATTGCCGCCATCGGCCCGACCGACCAGGTGCTCAAGGCGTATCCGAACGCCGAGATCTACAACGGCCGCGGCAAGGCGCTGTTTCCCGGTTTGATCAATTGCCACGCGCACCTCGCGCAAACGCTCGGCCGCGGCTTCAACGAAGACTTCGGCTTCCCCAACTCCGCGCGCCTTGCCGTGCAGCCCGCCAGCCTGTTGCAAGGCGAAGAAGGCGCGCTCATGGCCACCATCGGCGCGCTCGAAGCCATTCGCACGGGCACCACCACCCTCGTGGAGAACACCGGCGGCATTGGCCGCAACGCCGCCGCGCTCTCGCGGACCGGGCTGCGGTGGGTGTTTGCCGAGTCCATTCGCGACAGCGAGAACGTGGCCGGACCGATGTCGCCCGATGGCCTGGCCAAGAGCGTGACGCCCAGGTTCTCGCCGAAGCTGCGAGACGAAGGGCTGCAGCGCATCAACGATCTGTTCACGACGTGGCACGGCAGGAACAACGGACGCATCCGGGTGTTTCCCGCCGCGGCCCTCGCCGAGACCTCCTCGCCCGAGTTGTTGCGGGCGGTGCGCGCGTTCGCCGACCAGCACGCTCTCGGCTACACCATCCACCTGTCGCAAAGCCGCGCCGAGGTGGACTTCATGGTGAAGCACCACGGGCTCACCCCGCCGGCGTTTCTTGCTCGCCACGGCTTCCTGGGACCGCGCCTGTTTGCCGCCCACTGCCGCTACGTGGACGATCGCGACATTGCGCTGCTGGCCACGTCGGGCACCATCGTGTCGCACCAGGCGGCCATGGCCGCCAACCGCGGCGTCATCCCGCCCATTCCGGCGCTGCGCGCCGCCGGCTGTCCTATTGCCAACGGCACCGACAACAACACCAACGACCTGTTCGAGGTGATCGATCTTGCGCTGCTGACCGAACGCATCCGCCGCGACGACGCGTTTCCGGGCGTGAGGCCGCAGCCCGAGGACATGCTCGAAGATGCCACGATCGGCGGGGCGCGCGCGGTGAACCAACAAGACACGATCGGCTCGCTCGCCGTTGGCAAGAAGGCCGACCTGCTCGTCGTCGACACCCAGCGCGCCCACCTGGTGCCATCGGGCCGCATCGTCTCGACGTGGATTCACAACGGCCAGCCCGCCGACATCGAGTCGGTGATGATCGATGGCCAGTTCGTGATGCGCGGCCGGAAGATCCTGACGGTGGATGAAGACAGCCTGATCGCCGAGGCCGACAAGGTGGGGCGCCGCATCTGGAGCCAGGTGAAGGGCGCCGGCGCCATTGCCATTCCCGGGCGGCCGCGTTAGCCGAGGTCGCGGCCTCCTACCGGAGGCGCCCGCGTTTCTGTGGCTGTGGTGGGTTTTGGCGTTCCGCCACGGCGCGGGTCATGATGGACGGCAAGGCTTAATCCATGGACCTCTCCGGCATTCATCACCTCACCGCAATCTCGGCGGCCATTCGCGAGAACCGCCGCTTTTACACGCAGACCCTGGGCATGCGGCTGGTCAAACGGTCGGTCAACCAGGACGACGTCAGCGCGTATCACTTGTTTTATGCCGACGCCAACGGCAGCCCCGGCACCGACCTGACGTTCTTCGACTGGCCGGCGGCGCCCGAGCGGCGCGGCTCGCGCAGCATCACCCTCACGTGCCTGCGGGTCACCGGCGGCGCCACGCTCCAGTGGTGGGCGGGACGCTTCAAGGACCTCGGCGTGAAGCACCAGCCCATTGCCGAACGCGACGGCCGCCTCACGCTGGCGTTCGAGGATCCGGAAGGCCAGCGGCTGGCGCTCGTGGACGATGGCGGCAAGGGCGATCCGCCCGTGGCGTGGGAGAAGAGCCCCGTGCCTGCCGAGCGGCAGATCCGCGGGCTGGGTCCCATCGTGATGAGCGTGCCGACGCTCTACCCCACCGACGGTCTGCTGACCCGGGTGTTCAACATGCGGCCGGTCCGCGAATATCCCCATCCCGGCAGCCCTTCATCTTCCGTGCACGTGTTCGAAATGGGCGCGGGCGGCCCGCACGCGGAGCTGCACGTGGCGGTGCAGCCGGACCTGCCGGCCGCGCAGCAGGGCGCCGGCGGCGCGCATCACGTTGCGTTTCGCACGCCCGACGCCCACTACGACGCGTGGGCCGAGCGGCTGAACGAGTTCAACATCAGGAACAGCGGCAAGGTCGATCGTTTCTGGTTCCGCAGCCTGTATGTGCGCGAGCCCAATGGCGTGCTGTTCGAGATTGCCACCGACGGCCCCGGCTTTGGCATTGACGAAGACCCGGCCACGCTCGGCGAGAAGGTGGTGCTGCCGCCGTTCCTCGAGCCGCAGCGGCGGCAGATCGTCGCCAACCTGAAGGCCATCGATTGAGCGCCCATCCCCACGAACGGCAGCCGGTGCTGACGCTTGGCCCGCCGCCCGCGCAAGCGCGGCTCGGCGCCATTCTCGTCCACGGCCGCGGCGCTTCGGCCGACGACATCCTGGGGCTCGCGCACGAACTCGCCATCCCCGACATTGCGTATCTGGCGCCGCAGGCGGCCGGGCACTCGTGGTATCCGTACTCGTTCCTGGCGCCCCTTGCCCAGAACGAGCCCGGGCTGAGTTCGGCCCTTCGCCTGATCGAAGGCCTCGTCGATCAGCTGGGCCGCGAGGGCCTGCCAGCCGAGCGCGTGGTCCTGATGGGTTTTTCGCAGGGCGCGTGCCTCACCCTTGAATTCGCGGCCCGCCATTCCCGGCGCTATGCCGCCATCGCCGCCTTCAGCGGCGGCGTGATTGGCCCCGCGGGCACCCCGCGCGACTATGCCGGCTCCTTTGCCGGCACGCCGGTGTTCCTCGGCTGCAGCGACAGCGACCCGCACATTCCCGTGGCGCGGGTCCGCGAATCCGCCGACGTGTTTCGCCGCATGGGCGCAACCGTCGACGAGCGCATCTACCCGCGAATGGGCCACACCATCAACGCCGACGAGCTCGCCGCGGTCGGCCGGTTGCTGGCGCCACCGATCAGCTAAGGAAGTTCAACGACGCCTTCGGGCGCTTGGCTTTCGTGGCTTTCTTCTTCTTGACGGCGGTGGCGCCTTCCAGGTCGTAGGCTTCGCGCAGCCAGTCGGTGACCGGCGGCTCGACGGCGTCGCGGTGCGCGATCTTCAGGATGTTGGCGACCTTGGTCTTCGACCGCTGCTCGACCCGCTTCACGTGAGGGGAACTGAGGGCGCGCCCGAGAAACACCGACACCTCGAGAAAACTGCGCTTGGGCCGCACGAAGCAGTAGACCATCTCGCGCGCGAACATGATGCAGGCGCCCGAGGCATAGATGCGCTGGTCACCCAGCTCGGCCAGGGTCTCGCGCAGCCGCTCCCACGCCTCGCGCAGGTCGTCGGGCAGGTCAGCCGTCAGCGCGGCTTCGGTGGTGGTCCAGCAGTCGTGGGCCGCGTCCTCGTCAATCCATTCCTTGCAGTGGTAACACTCGCGCCCGGCCATCCCGTCATTGTACGACTCGCAGCCGGTATTGTAAGATTCGGCCCAGCGATGATCGTCCGGCCCGCATCGGCTGGTTGCGTCTTGATCACGCAGCCCGATCACGCCCACCTCGCCCGGCGGATCATGGAGCACTGCGTGTCGCTGGTGGAGAACCCGCGGCGCGACGTGATCCTGCTGGCCATCGGCGAACACGACGCGGGCTGGACCGACGCCGACAGTCAACCGCAGGCCGATCCCGTCACCGGCGGCGTGGTGGATTTCATCCACGCAGCGCTGGCGGTTCGCCAGGGCGCATGGCCGCGCGCCGTGGCCGGCCTGGCGCACGAGCCCTATGCCGCCGCGCTGGTCGCGAACCACGCCATGGTGGCCTACGATGGCTTTCGCGGCGATGCGGCCTGGGCGGGCTTCTTCACCAGCATGGCGACCTCGCGCGCCGGCCTGCTGCGCGCCAGCGGCTTCTCGCCCGAACAGCTGGCCGCCGACTACGCCTTCCTCCGCCTCGGAGATCTGATCTCGCTGGCGTTCTGCACGGGATCCACCTCGGCACAACCGTTTCGCGACTGGACGGTTCAGCTGTCAGGCCCGCGGGTCGTCGTGACGCCGGGCATCTTCGGCGGCGCGCCGGTGACGTTCGACGTGAAGGCCCGCGCGGTGCAGCCGCCGTTTGCATCAAGTGAAGAGCTACAAGCGGCCCTCGCGCGATCGGTCACCGCCATTCTCCAGGGCGAAGCCGCCTAGCCAGGCTTTGACTGGCCAAACCCACTCACGCCAGGGCGGTCGTGATCGTGCGCCAGACCATTAACCTCGAGGTGGGCGGCACCCCTCGCGCGGTGGTCATGCGCGTCACCGCGCACCTGCGCAAGCAGCCGGCCGGCTGGCGGATCGCGTCGGTGCAGTACACGCCGATCCCACCGCCGCGCAAGTGACACCAAACAAGCCACTTGACGTTCTGCGGGCTGAGCTGTCTGGTGATGTTGACATCAAGGCATCACCTAATTAGCATCAAGTCATGAGAACGACACTGACTCTCGACAAGGACGTCGCGGCGCGACTCGAACAGGCGGCGAAGAAGCGTCGCCTGCCGTTCAAGACCGTCGTGAACGACGCTTTGCGCGCCGGCCTGTCGGTCATCGACCGGCCGGCCGAGACGGCCGCGTTTCAAACCACGGGCTTCGACCTGGGTCCCAGTCTGGTCGGCAGCCTGGATGACGTGACCGGCGTCCTGGCGCGAATCGAAGGCGAGGATCACCGGTGATCCTCGTCGACGCCAATCTTTTGCTGTATGCGGCCAATCAGTCGGCGCCCGAACATCAGGGGGCACGCGAGTGGCTGGATGCACACCTCAGCGGCACGCCCAGAGTGGGACTGCCGTGGCCGTCGCTGCTGGCTTTCGTGCGGCTTGCCAGCAATCCGCTGGTCATGAGAAAGCCCGTGCCCGTTTCGATCGCGTGGCGGCAGGTGGAGCAATGGCTCGCGGCGGGTCCGGCGTGGATTCCCCAGCCGACGCCGCGGCATGCGGAGATTTTCGGAGCGCTGTGCGAGCCGGCCTGGATGACATCACGGTTGGTACCCGATGCGCACCTGGCGGCGTTGGCGATCGAGCACGGACTGACTCTCTGCTCCACCGATGGAGATTTTGCCCGCTTTCCCGGACTGGATTGGGACAACCCCCTGGCCTCGTGATCTCTTGATCTCCTGTTCAGTCCGGGCCACACTCCCCCGCATGGCGAACATCACCCTGCGGGTGAACGGCAAGGCTCATACGGTTGACGTCGAGCCTGCCACACCCCTGCTGTATGTCCTGCGGAACGACCTGGACCTGTCGGGTCCGCGCTTTGGCTGCGGATTAGGCCAGTGCGGCGCGTGCACCGTGCTGATCAAGGGCGAGGCGGTGCGCAGCTGCATCCGGCCCGTGTCGCAGGTAGCGGGCGCTGAGATTACGACCCTCGAGGGCCTGGCGCAGGACGGCAAGCTCCATCCGCTGCAACAGGCATGGATTGACGAGCAGGTGCCGCAGTGCGGGTTTTGCCAGAACGGGCAGATCCTCACCGCCAAGGCGCTGCTCGACAAGACGCCGAACCCCACCGACGCGCAAATCCGCGAGGGCATGAACGGCACGCTCTGCCGCTGCATGACCTACTACCGCATTAACGCCGCCATCAAGCGCGCCGCGAAGGTGATGGCATGACCCGCCTTCGCCAACCGGCTTCGGCGCGGCAAGGCCGCCGGGAGTTTCTCAAGACAGCGGGAACTCTGGTCGTTGGCCTCGCCGCGTCAGGAAAGGTGCTCTTCGGTGGAGGCAACCCTTCAGGGTTGCCTGAACAGCCGGCCGGTCCCTATCCCGACCCCGACTTCCTGCAACTCGACTCGTGGATCGTCATCCGCGCCGACAACACCGCGACTTTCTTCGTCGGCAAGACCGACCTGGGCCAGGGCACCGGCACGGCGTTCCGGCAGATCATGTCGGACGAGCTCGACATTGCCTTCGAGAAGACCAGTTGCGTGATGGGCAGCACGCACAACACCGTCGATCAGGGTGGATCGGGTGGGTCCGACGCGCTGCAGACCGACGGCTATCCCATGCGACGCGTCGCTGCCGAAGCGCGCCGGGTGTTGCTCGAGATGGGCGCTCGCGAACTCGGCGTTCCCGTCTCCACGCTGGTCGTCTCTGACGGCATCATCACCGTGAGCGGCGGCAACACCACGGGACCCGGATCGATCAGCTACGGCGACCTCATCGGCGGCAAGAAGTTCAACCTCACACTGACCGGCAAGAACACCGACACCACCACCGGCATCGCGAAATTGAAGGCGGTGCAGGAGATGAAGAACGTCGGCAAGTCGCCGCAGCGTTACGACATCCCCGGCAAGGTGGATGGCACCGTGAAGTGGGCGGTGGACGTCAAGCTGCCCGGCATGGTCCACGCCCGCAACGTCAAGCCTCCGGTCGCGGGCGCGACGCTGGTCAGCATCGACGAAGCCTCCATTCGCAGCATCCCTGGCTTCGTGACAATCGTCAGCAAGCGCAACTACGTGGCCGTCGTGTTCGAGCGCGAGGAGAACGCCATTCGCGCGGCGCGGCAGCTCAAGTGTGAGTGGAAGAAGCCCGCCACCGCGCCCTTCCCCACCTCGGACACGCTGTTCGACTACATGCGCAGCGCCACGCCGTCGTCTACCGGTAAGCCGATTGAGACCGGCAACGTTGATGCAGCGCTTGCGAGTGCGGCCACCGTGCTTGAGGCGTCGTACGACGTCCCGTTCCAGGGTCACACGTCGTTCGGTCCCGCGCATGCCATGGCCGATCCGTCGAACGGGCAGATGACCATCTACACGAACGACATGAAGTCGTATGGCATGCGCAACGGCGTGGCGCAATTCCTGGGCATGCCGCGCGACCGCGTGCGCGTAATCTGGATGGACGGCCCGCAGGGCTACGGCCGCACGGCGGCCGACGATGCGGGGTTCGAGGCGGCGTATCTTGCGAAGGAGATCGGGCGGCCGGTGAGGGTGCAGTGGAGCCGGGCCGAAGAGACGGCGTGGGACACCAAGGGTCCGGCCTATGCCTTCCAGATGCGCGGCGGCCTCGATGCCGGCGGCAACCTCGTCGCGCTCCACTACGACGCGTGCGCGGCGGATCACAATCACCTGGGCTACAACGAGCACGAGACGGTGCTGATCTCGCAGCTGATGGGCACGCGCAAGAACCCGATCTCTCAAGGGCGCGCCTCGTTGCCGTCGGACATGTACGCGATCCCCAATCGCAAGCAGACGACGCGCGTGGTGCCGCTGCCCATGCCCTTCGAGACGCCGCTACGCACGGGCAACCTGCGCGACCCCGACGGCCCGCAGGTGCAGTTCGCGCTCGAGTCGTTCATCGACGAGCTCGCCGCGACGGCGAAGGCCGATCCGGTGGAGTTCCGCCTGCAGATGCTGCAGGCCGGCACGCAAGACGACAGCGGCTTCAAGCGCGCCCGCTCCATTGCCTGCATCAAGGCCGCCGCGGAGAGGTTCGGCTGGGACCCCCGCCCCTCGCCTCGTGCCGGTGGAGGCAACCCTTCAGGAACTGGTGGAGGCAACCCCGCAGGCGCCGGTGGAGGCAACCCCCAAGGAATTGGTGGAGGCAACCCTTTAGGGTTGCCTGATGTAGTCACCGGCCGCGGCATCGCCTACGCCTACCGCAGCCAAACCGTCGTCGCCACCATCGTCGAGGTGGAGGTCAACAAACAGACCGGCCGCATCTGGGCCAAGCGCATCGTCGTCGCCCACGACTGCGGCCTGGTGATCAACCCCGAGGCGCTCATCCGCGTCGTCGAAGCCGGCACCCTTTACGGCCTCAGCCGCGCCCTGCATGAAGAGGTGAAGTTCGACGCCGAGAAGGTGACCAGCGTGGACTGGGCGACGCACCAGACGCTGCGGCACGAGGACACGCCGGAGCGGATTGACGTGGTGATCGTGAACGGCGACCCGAACCCGAATCGCCCTGACCTGCAGCACTACGGGGCCGGCGAGACGATGGTGAAGCCGATGCTGGCGGCAGTGGCGAACGCGGTCTTTGATGCGACGGGGGTGAGGATGCGTCGCGTGCCGTTCAAAGACCAGATGGCCAGGCCCTCGTAGCGCCGTTGAAGGTGCTCGGGTGCCTAACGCTTCTTGACCACGTAGCGGACGCCGGGCACTGTCTCGAAATCGGCGTCCTGCGTCCATAGCATGGCATCGGCCGCACGGGCCGTCGCCAGGATCACGCTATCGGCCATGGGAATTGACAGCTGCATGCTGACCTTGGCGGCTGACAGCGCCAGCGTCGACGAGAGCTCGACAACCCTGCCCTGCTGCATGACTGCAACCGCCTGCAATGCATCGCCTTCGCCCCGCTGCTGTGCGATCTTCTTGAACACCTCGTAGAGGCTCAAGGTCGGGACCACCAGTTCGGCCGTGGCCTCGATTGGTTTAGCGAAGAAATTCGCGTTCGGTCCGCCGGCGAAATACTCGAGCCAACCGGATGAGTCGACGACGTTCACAGCCGGTCGTCCTCGCGGGCAACGGTCGTGTCGATACCCTTCACAAAGCCCCTCATGGCCTTCGCCGGCCGAACGGGGACCAGCTCGATGCGGTCGTCATACAGGATGGCCTGCACCTTCTGGCCCGATCGCAGCTTCAGCCGCTCGCGGATGCCCTTGGGGATGACCACCTGGAACTTGGGAGAAATGGTGACGGTCTCCATAATCTCAATCGATCATATCATCGTCATATCAACACATGATCGATATGGCATTCAGGGCCAAAGGCTCCTCGGCCGTGGGCAACTCCCAACTCGCGGGCGACCGCGGCAAGCCGCGATGTCAGGCATCGCCGCGTTGGCTTCGGCGTGAGCGCTCACCCGCAACCGTCTTGATGACCTTCGCCAGCCGGCGCGCCGCCGACTCGATGGCGCCGGCGCGGTAACCGCCGAAGCCAAGCAGCAGGCCGGGCCGCCCGGTGCCTGGCGCATACATGGGCGAGACCGCGCGGACCGAGACCCCGGTGGCCACTGCGGCCGCCGCCACCGCTATGTCGTCGATGTCGTCACGCAGCCACACCACCATGTGCATGCCTTGATCGCAAGGTTGCACGTGCCCAAGCGCGGCGGGCAGGAAACGCTCGAAGACCTCGACGACGAGCGTGCGCTGGTCGGCGTAGATGCCGCGCAGCCGTCGAATGTGGCGATCGAGATGCCCCTCGCCGATGAAGGCCGCCAGGACATGCTGGTCGGCGGTCGGGGGATGTCGATCCAGCAGGATGCGCGCGCCCACGAATGGCCGCACCAGGCCGGCAGGCACGATGGCGTAGCCCAGGCGCAGCGACGGGAACAGCACCTTGCTGAAGGTGCCGAGGTAGACGACGCGATCCGGTTCGAGTCCTTGCATCGACGGAAAGGGGTGCCCGGCATAGCGCATCTCGCTGTCGTAGTCGTCTTCGACGATCCATGCGCCGCCTTCGCGCGCCCACTCCAGCAACGCCGTCCGTCGCCGCAGGCTCATGGGCATGCCGAGCGGGTACTGGTGGGACGGCGTGACGAACGCCGCCGCCGCGTGCGGCGCGAGCTTCCGGCCGCGCTCGACATCGAGTCCCTCGTGATCCACCGGAACGCGCGCCATGCGGGAACCTCGGCCCGTGGTCGTCAATATCGCCGTGAGCGCGGGATATGCGGGATTCTCGACCCAGGTCGCATCACCCGGCCCAACCAGCACCTGGGCGGCCAGGTACAGTCCCTGTTGTGTGCCCGACGTGATGACAACCTGGTCCGCGTCGCAGCGCACGGATCGCGCGCGGCGCACGTATCGGGCAATCTGCTCACGGAGTGCCCGCGCGCCCTGGGCTTCGGCGTAGCCGGCCGGGGCCGCCGGTCCCCGCGAGCGAAGTCGATTGCCCAGCCGACGCCAGGTGTCGCCGGGCGCGGTCGCGCCGGCGGGCACCGAGATGGCGAATGGTACACTGGGCAACGGGGCGAACTGTTCGGCCATGCGGGTGAAGGTCGCGGCGGCTTCCGGTAACCGGCGCGTTCGCGTTGGCGCGGTCGCTCGCCGGGCACTGGCCACCGGCCGCTCGTCCGCCGCGGTACGGGTCACGCGCGTCGAGGCGCCTCGACGCGACTCAAGGAAGCCTTCGGCGATGAGCTGTTCGAACGCTTCCACCACCGTGCCGCGAGAGACGCCAAGCGCCGTGGCCAGGGCCCGCGTGGACGGCAGCGCAACGCCACCCGCAAGATCACCTTTTCGAATCGCCCCCCGCAGGGCGTGCGCGAGTTGCTTACCCAGGTCGCGAGACGAGCGATCGAGGGCGCCGAGGAACGGGAGGCTGGCAATAAGGGCGTGGCGGGCCATGAATTCTGGTCTATTAAAGTGTGGGTATTCTGGCTCTATACACTAGACCAGTTCGAGTTCAGAATCCGGTGCGTGAGGGTGATTCGATGAGCGTGTTGAGGTCTTCACTTCGGCTGCTGGTGCTCCCCGCGGCGGTGCTGCTCACGGTGCTCGCCATCGAGAGTGCGCCGGCCGCACAAAGCGGCGCGGACGCGTCGGGCTGGGATCCCAAAGCGGCGGCCGCCTACCTCGACGGACGGGCCACTTGGTGGACGACCTGGCCCAACGCCGCGCGCGACCGCGGCACTTACTGCATGTCGTGCCACACGACGTTGCCGTACGCCCTGGCCCGTCCCGAGCTGCGCGCCCTGCTGAACGAGCCGGGACCGGCCGCGGCGGAAGACAAGATCACCGGCAATCTCTTGACCCGCGCCCGGCAGTGGCACGACGTGGAGCCGTGGTATCCCGACCAGACGCGCGGCATTCCGAAGACCAGCGAGTCGCGCGCCATCGAGTCGGTGATGAACGCGCTGGTGCTGAGCCGGCGCGATGCCGTGGCGGGCACGCTCAGTGCCGATGCAAAGACCGCGCTCGACGTCATGTGGGCGCTGCAGATGAAGACCGGTCCCGAGACCGGCGCCTGGACGTGGCTGAACTTCGGCATGGACCCGTGGGAGTCGCCGAAGTCGCCGTACTTCGGCGCCTCGCTGGCGGCGCTGGCCATCGGCTCGGCGCCCGGCGGCTACGTGGCGTCACCCGAGATCGCCGACCGCGTGAAGGCGCTTCGTGGATACTTCCAGCGCCAGCACGGCACGGTGTCGCTGCTCAACCAGCTCCACGGGCTGTGGGCCAACAGCCGCGTGCCGGGGCTGCTGACCGACGAGCAGCGTCGCGCCACCATCGATGCGGCGCTCGCCCTCCAGCAGCCGGATGGCGGATGGAGCACGGTCGCGCTTGGTGGCTATAAACGGATCGATAACAGCGAAAGCGACACGCGCACCGACGGCTACGCCACCGCCGTGGCCACGCTGGGGCTGCAGGCGGCGGGCGTGCCGGCCTCGGACACGCGCATGGGCAAGGGCCTCGACTGGTTGCGCCGCAACCAGGATCGTGTCAGCGGAAGGTGGACGGCCGTCTCGCCCAACAAGCAGCGCGATCCTGAATCGGACCCCGGCAGGTTCATGAGCGACGCCGCCACGGCCTACGCGGTCCTGTCACTGACGCATCGTCACTAGTCCGCGTCCGCCCTTCACTCCGGCAGCGGAATGATCTCCGCCGTCGCCTCGCCGTTCGCGATCACGAGCCTGGCGACCGAGGGCTTCAGGTTGAAGCGCCTGGGCCCGGCGGCGCCCGGGTTGACGACCAGGCGCGCGCCATCGCGGTAGACGAGCGGCTTGTGCGTGTGGCCGAAAATCAAGATGTCGGCGCGGTAGAAGGCGAGGAGCTTTTCGGCCGTCGGCGCGCCGAGCTCGTGGCCGTGGCTCACGTGAATCGACAGGCCACCGAGTTCCAGGCTCAGGCGTGCCTCGAGCGGGGGGAGCGGCGGATCGACGTTTCCGAACACGGCCCTGACCGGGGCGATGGCACCGAGTTCGTGCAGCACGGCACCGCCGCCCACGTCGCCGGCATGGATGATGAGCGAGACACCCGCCAGCGCGACGGCGATCGACGGCCGAGAGAGCCCGTGCGTGTCAGAGACGAGGCCGATGGTGATGACGTCCATGCGTGCGGACCAACACGTCCATTGTCGCCTGTTTCCGTCGTGGCCTCTCGACCGACTGGTGCGGCTGGTAGACTCGGTTGCCATGGCGCAGACAGAATGGTGGCAGCGTGGACCGGTTGCGGGCGTGCCGGATGTCCTTCAACCCGTGGCTCATCTCCTCCTTCAAGTGCGCGACAGCACGGCGAGATCGTCCCCGGTCTGACCGCCGCGCAATGGAACGCGCGGCCAGCCGGCGTGGCCTCAGCCGCGTTCCACGTGCGGCACATGGCCGGGGTCATCGATCGCCTGTTCACCTACGCGCGCGGCGAGTCGTTGAGCGACATCCAGTTCCAAGCGCTTCGCGCAGAGGGCAGCGAGCTGGCAGAGGCTGACGTGCCTCGCGTGCTCGAGGCGTTGAGCACGCGAATTGATGCGGCGCTGGCGCAACTCCGCTCGACCGATCCCGCCAGGCTGGCGGATTTCCGCGCGATCGGCCGGGCGCAACTGCCGTCCACGGTGATCGGCTGTCTCGTGCACGGCGCCGAACACGCGATGCGGCATGTCGGCCAACTCTCCGTCACCGCCCGCATCGTCCGCTCGACGACATGACCGACGCGGGACCGGCACAGGCAACCCTGAAGGGTTGCCTCCACCGGCTTCGGCGGAGCGGCGTCTCACGCAGTGAGCGTCCGGCCGAGCCGACGCGGGTTACTGGCAGACAAATCGACCGTAGGCCACGCACGCGCAGCTTGGCACTACATGCTTCGCTGAGCGCTTAATGCGCCGGAGGGAGATTTGACCGGCGAGGGCGGGAGCGAACGGAGGGAGATGCCGCTCCGCACGGTCAGGCAACCCCATCCACCTTCGCGCTTGGCGCTACGGTGGACAAGGAATGGGTTGCCTCCACCGGTTTGCGGATTCCGAATTGCATTGTGAGGGGTTTCTTGGCCCCATAGTATGGCGTTGATGGGCGCCACCGGTCCGAACTCGATCTTGCGAAGCGCGACCTGCCTGGCCCTGGTGCTCGGCGCGATCGCGTGCAGTGGCCAAGCCCCGACGAGCCCGAGCCTCCCCATCCCGACGGAATCGTTGACGATGCGGGTGCAGACCGCGCACTTCCAGGTGTTCGCGGGCCCCACCACGCCGGACGCGACCGTGCGCAGTGCCGGCGATCGGCTGGACGCGGAGTATGCGCGGATCCTCGGCGACCTCGGCGTGGCTAGCCATCCAACCGTGACGGTTCGCATCTGGCAGGACGCGACGTCGTATTTCAGCGAGCTGACACGATTCTTCGGCACGCGCAATCAGGCGACCGGCTACATCACGGGACCGACCGCGCTGCGGCTGCTGGCCGGCGGCGACCTCAACACCCACGCGGTCCACGAGTTCGCCCACGCGGTCTCGCTCCGCATGAACCCCCGATTCGGCAACAACCCGCGCTGGTTTTGGGAGACCGTGGCGCTCTACGAGAACGGTGAGTTCGTTCACCCCAACCAGATCGAGTCCATGTCGCGCGGCAACTTTCCCACGCTGAGCAGCTCAACGCCGAAGTCAGCTCGCCAATCTACCAACTGGGCTACCTGCTCGGCGACTTCATCGTGAGCCGCTACGGCCGCGACGCGTTCATCAGGCTGATCCAGACCAACGCCGACCTGCAGGGCGTCCTCGGCGTCTCGGACGCCGCGTTCGAAGCCGCCCGGGCAGCGTTCGTGCGCCAGAAGCACCTGTCGTAGCCGCGTCCCTGCGTCCGCAAGGCCTCTTCAGAGACGAGCATCGCGCAGCAGGGGGCTGATTTCGAAGAAGGAGTACCCACGGTGCGCTTTATTGAGCTCACCACGTCGAATTTCTTCGAAAGCAGTCCTCTGCTGCGCGCGTCAGGCAACCCTAAAAGGTTGCCTCCACCAATGACTCAGGCCCCCCTGAAAGGGGGGCCCTACGGGTTACGGCAGCGCGACCTTGGACACCGAGACGGTAAACGCCGGCTTGGTCTTGAGCGTGATGGCCGGGCCGCCGGCCTTGACCTCGCCTTCGCCAAGGAAGGTCGTGGCTTCGTTCGCGGTGGCGGCCTTGAACACGGCAATCACCACGCGGTTGAAGGGCGAGCCGTCGAGAATGGTCGGCCGGGCCTCGTACTCCGTGCCGTCCTTGGTCTTGAACGCCGCCACGCCGCTTTCGCGCGCGGTCAGGTCGTGCGCCTGGCCGTCGGCCGCCACGATTTTCATGGTCACCAGGGGCGCATGGGTCTGCGCCGGCGCGGCCACCGCCACCATCAGGGCACCCAGTGCCAGCATCGCAATCCGGACTTTCATGATGTTGCTCCTCGAGGGAGCTGACGCCGGCCCCAGCCGGAAACGGACGCTCCCCGGTGAAGTTGGTGTTGTTACTTTTTTCTAGATCAGGAAAACGGGTGTCGTCAAGACTACCGAATGCGCCACCCGTTCACCGGACCCGCATGGAAGAACGCCGCCGGCGTCATCACGCCGTCCTTCTTGAACACCACGCCGTCCTTCATCACGAACCGCACGTCCTTGAGCGCGGCCAGGTCCTCCAGGGGATTGCCGGGCAGCGCGATCATGTCGGCGAAGAACCCCGCCTTGATGGGTCCGCGCGTCGTCTCGGTCTCGCTCACCTTGTAGCCATTGATGGTCATGGCGCGCAGCGTGTCGGCGTTGGGGATGCCGGCGTCAATCCACGTCTTGATGAATTCCAGGCACAGCTCACCGCGCGTCTTGCCCGGCACCCAGTAGTCGGCGTCGGTGGAAAAGGTGAGCGGCACCTTGTTCTGGTACGCGTTCTTGAGCCCGGCCACCGTGCGCTCGTAGGCTTGCGCCGACACCGGATGGCCCTCGAGGCCGGGCGGCGTCTCGGTGCCCGCGCGCCAAATGCCCTTCAGCGCCATCAGTTTGTGCATTTCGTCGGTCAGCGCGGTCGAATGCGCAATCGACCAGATGCCGGCCTCGATGGCGTTCCTGGCGCCGTTCAGCGTCTGCACGTGCCCTTCGACCTTCATCCCCGACTTGGCCGCCTCACGAATCACCAACCGGATCTCGTCGGCGGTGTAGCCGTACGGCTTGCAGTCGACGCAGATCTTGATCACCTTGGCGCCGAACAGCACGTTCTGCCGAATCGCCTTCACGATCTCGTCCGGCGTGTCGGCGTCCAGGTACTCGGGATAGACGATGTTGTGGTCCTTCGCCATTTCCGGGGTCGGAAAGAACTGCCCGCCCATGCCGCCGATGATGATGCCGGAGTTGATGATCGTCGGCCCCGGGATCCAGCCCTGCTCAATCGCCTGGCGTAACGCCGTGTCGGCGTAGTTGCCGTTGTTGCCCATGTCGCGGACGATGGTGAAGCCGGACGCGAGCATCTGGATGCCGTTCGATGCCGCCTGGATGGCGCGCAGCGCCGTCGATTCCTGAACGTAGGTGTAGTAATAAACGTTGTTCTCGGGCACCGGCTTGTAGGTGAGCGCCAGGTGGTTGTGCGCTTCCACCAGGCCGGGCATCACCGTCATGGCCGACAGGTCGATCACCTGCGCCCCGGCGGGAATCGCCAGACCGGCACCCACCTCGCGAATGCGCGTGCCCTCGACCAGGATGATCTGATTGGCGAGAATGCGCCCGCTCTCGGGATCGAGCAACCGCCCGGCACGAATGGCGGTGACCGGCGCCGGCGGCGCCTGCGCGTGAGTCACCTCGACCGACAACAGCGCGGCGAGGAACAGGGACAAGAGCGAGCGAGTAAGCAAGCGCGGCATCATGACCTCCATGGGAGCGTCATTCTACCGTGCGCGGTTGCGACGAAGCATGGCGACCGCCGACCCGCTGGGGTAAAGTGCGGGGCATGAGCGCCAGACTCGGACCTCTCTGCCTCCTGGTGGCCTGCCTGTTCGCGCGGGGCGTGCTCGCGCAGCGACCGGCCAGCGCCGACGCGTTGCTGGAGGCGGCGCGAACCGGAGACCGCGCCCGCGTGGTTGCGCTGCTCGATGGCGGCGTCGACGTCAACGCCACCTCCCGCTACGGCGTGAGCGCGCTGGGCTTCGCCGCCGAACGCGGACACTTCGAGATCGTCCGCCTGCTCGTGGCGCGCCAGGCCGACGTCAACCTCGCCGATTCGTTCTACGGCTCGCGCGCCATCGATTTCGCCCTGCGAGGTAACCGCCTCGAGATTGCGCTCTACCTGCTCGAACATGGATCGCAAGGCGCGGTCAGCGTGCTCAACACCGGCATCCGGCGGCGCGACGTGGCCGCGGTGAAGGCGGCGCTAGCCACTGGCCAGGCCGATGCCCGCGCGCTCGCTAACGCCAACACGCTGGCGGCCCAGTCGGGCGATGCCACCATCGCGGCACTGCTGAAGTCGGCGGCCGCCGCCACGCCGGCGGCCTCGCGACCGATCGTGCCTGTTTCCAACACGCTGCTCCGCTCCTACGAAGGCCGCTACCAGCACGCGCAGACGGGCGCGACCGTGAGCGTCGCCGTTGACGGCACGCAGCTCACCCTCATCGCCGACGGCCAGCCGACGCTGCGGCTGCAACCGACCGAGGAACGCCAGTTCGTGTCGGAGGATGGGCCAGAGCTGGGGGTGACGTTTGCAGGCCGCGGCGGCATCATCGAGCGGCTGTCCGTGGTGCGTGGCAGCAGCAGCGTTCGCTACGAACGCGAAGGGTACGGTGATGCGACGTCAGCGGCGCCCGATCCCGGCGCCGCGTCGCGACCAGGCAACCCTAAAGGGTTGCCTCCACCAGCGCGTCTTGCGCCGCAACCGTGGCCATCGTTCCGCGGCGTCAACGGCTCGGGCGTCGCCGATGGTCAGGGCGTGGTCAACGATTGGGACGCCACCACGGGCCGGAACATCCGCTGGAAGACCGCCGTGCCCGGCCTCGCCACCTCGAGCCCCATTGTCTGGGGCAACCGCGTCATTGTGGTCAGCGCCGCCAGCGACGAGGACAAGACCTTCCGGACCGGGCTCACCGGCGACATCACGCCGATCGCCGACCTGCCCACCCACACGTTCCGCGTGTCGGCGCTGGATCGGGCCACGGGGACTATCGCCTGGCAGCGGGACGCCTTTGTCGGCAAGCCCGTCACGAAGCGGCACTTCAAGTCGAGCCAGGCCAACGCGTCACCGGTCACCGACGGCCGCCACATCGTCGCGCTGTTCGGCTCGATCGGCTTGATGGTGTGCTACGACATGGACGGCACGCTGCTGTGGAAGAAGGACGTCGGCGCGATCGAGAGCGGCTGGTTCCTGGACCCCGGCGTGCAGTGGGGACATTCGAGCTCGCCGATCATCTACAAGTCGTCGGTGATCCTGCAGGCCGATCAACACCAAGGCGCGTTCATCGCGGCGTTCGACGTCGCCACCGGCCGCGAGCTATGGCGCACGTCCCGGGCGGATGAAGTTTCGACGTGGGCGACGCCGGCGATCATCAGCGGACCCAAGGGCGACGAGTTGATCACCAACGGCACCAAGGTGCGCGGCTACGACCCGGCCACGGGAGCGTTGCTGTGGACGCTGGCGCCGAACTCAGAAGTCGTCATCGGCACGCCGGTCGTTCACCGCGACCTGGCCATCGTCACCGCCGGCTACCCGCCCGTGCGCCCCGTTTACGCCATCCGCGCCGGATCGCGTGGCGACTTGTCGCTGCCACCGGGCAAGTCGGCCAGCGACGCCGTCGCGTGGAGCCACGATCGCGACGGCACGTACATCTCGTCACCCCTCGTGTATCGCGAGCAGCTCTACACGCTGAACAACAACGGCATCCTCACCGCCTACGACGCCAACACCGGCGCCCAGCTGTTCAAGGCCCGGGTGGGCGGCGGCGCTGCGTTTTCCGCGTCGCCGGTGGCGGCGGACGGCAAGTTGTTCATGGCCAGTGAAGACGGCGACGTGTTCGTCGTCGAGGCGGGACGTCAGTACGTCGAGCTCGGCAAGCGTCCCATGAACGAGGTGATCATGGCGTCGCCCGCCATCGCCGACGGCCTGCTGATCATCCGCACGCTCGGTCACGTCTGGGCGATTGGGCGGTAGCAGGCAACCCCAAGGATGGCCTGCTTCTTCACCTCGTCCGGGCGGCCGATGAACTCACGCCGTACTGACAGGAGCGCGGCCACCAGCTCAGAAGCGTGCGGCGTCGCCATGCTGGGGCCGCTGACCCGGTGGGACCACGTGGCTCGACCACACGATCCAGGAGCACGCAAACACATGGCGGCGGGGTAATCTTCGAAGGTTGCCTCTCAAAGCCGATTTCGAGTCCTATCCTCCGCTGCGCGATCGCATTCAGCCCGGCGTGCGCGTGCTGTTTGTCGGCATCAACCCGGGCGTGCGATCGGCCCTCAGCGGCCATCACTTCGCCGGCTTTTCCAACCGCTTTTGGAAGCTGTTGTTCGAGTCGCAGCTGGTGCCCGAACCGCTGAGCTTCGAAGACGATGACCGGCTGCCGGAGTTTGGCTACGGCATCACCAACATCGTGCCGAGGGCGACGCCCAGCATCAGCACGCTCGCGCCGGCCGAGTACGTGGCCGGGCGGCTGCGGCTGAGGCGCAAGGTGCTGCGCTACAAGCCGCCGATAGTGGCCATGGTGGGCGTGACGGTGTTTCGCGCGATGTTTCCCGAGCGCAAGGACAAGGTCACGCTCGGGCCGCAGCCCGAGCGCATTGGCGACACCGAGGTGTTCGTGCTGCCGAACCCGAGCGGGCGCAATGCCAACTTCACGCCGGCCGAGATGCTGGCGGCGTTCCGGCTGCTGCGGCGGCGGGTCCAGCGCTAGCGGCTGGCGGCGTGATCGAAATAGAAGTCGAGCATGGCCGTCAGCGGCGCCGGGCTGCCGCGCAGGCGGCTGCGTAACGCCGCGCCCTCCCAACAGTCGACGAGCAGGCTGGCCATGCGTCTGGGGTTGGCATCGGCCGGCAACTGGCCGCACTGCCTGGCTTCGTCCAGGCACACCGCAATCCGGCCGGCAATGGCCGACAGGCACGACTCGATCTTGCGGCGGAACACGTCGCTGACGCCCGAGAGCTCCTGGCCGAGGCCGCCCAGCAGGCAGCCCAGGTAGCCTTCCTTGCGATAGCTGCGCTCGGTCATCTCGAAGAAGCGGCGCACGCGCACGAGCGGTGGATGGGCACGGTCGTTGAGGCAGGCGTCGAGGCCGGCATGCACCGCGTGCATGTACTGGTCGATCACCTGCAGGGCGAAGTCTTCCTTGTCGGTGAAGTGATGGTAGAACGACCCCTTGGGCGTGCCGGTGGCCTCGAGCAGCGCCTGGATGCCGAGGTCGTGGTAGCCATGCTCGAGCAGCATGGCCAGCCCCGCGTCGATCAGCCGCTGCTTGGTGGGATGGGTTGCCTGCATCGACCCTGACTTGAGTATACGGGAAGGTCCCGGGGGGAAGGGACCCCTCGCATGGGTTCGCGCTACCCGGCGACCTTCGCGCGCATGTGGTCGATGACGTGCGTGTGCTCGACCTGCGGGCTGAACATCACGATCTCCGCGTCGGCCTCGACCAGCACGTTGTGGCCCGGCGGCCAGTAGAACAAGTCGTTGGCCGCGACCATCTCGCGCCCGCCGTCGGCGCCGGTGGTGGTGATGCGCCCGCTCAGGACGTAGCCCCAGTGCGGGCACTGGCAGGCATTGCCGTCGAGGCCCTGGAAGAGCGGCGTGGTGTCGACACCGGCGGCCAGCGAGAAGTACTCGCCGCTGATCTTGTCGTAGCCGCGGACGCTGCCAAACTCCGTCTGCTGGCGCAGGGTTGCTCCGGGTATTGCCATCTTGACCGTAACGTTCTCTTTGGCCACATGCATGGTCGGCTGCTCCTTTGGTAAGAATAGACCAATCGGTCTAGCGGGGAGTCTACACCGGTTGGCGGCCGCCGCCAACCGGCGTCGGGCACGGCCCCGCACGGCCGGGCTGGCGGACAAGGTTGAGCAGTAAAGCCGTCCGATCTGAGTTCCGGCACGCGAAGTGACTGGTGCGCCGGGGCTTCGCCTCCACCCCGGTGTCAGCGAACGACGACGCCGTAGCTCATGAACATGGTGCCGGTCTGCCGGCTTGGGGGCCTGGGGCTTGGGGTAAAGTTCACGGCATGAAATCAAGGGCTCGCTCGATTCTCGCCGCTGTCGCCCTGGTCACCATTGCTCCATCAGGCGCGGCGCGGGTGTCGGCGCAAGCCTTGGCGGCCGCCGCCGCGAACCCGCCGGCGGCGTTCGGCGATGCCAGTCGCCGGGCCAAGCTGGCCACCGCTTTCCCGGAGATCGATCAGGTGGTCGCCGACTTCATGACGCGCGCCCATGTGCCGGGCGCGGCGTGGGGCGTCGTGATCGACGGCGAGCTGGCGCACATCGGCGTGGCCGGCTATCGGGACCTCGCGGCCAAGGCGCCGGTGACCCGCGACACCGTCTTTCGCATTGCCTCGATGTCGAAGAGCTTTGCCGCCATGTCGATCCTGGCGCTGCGCGACCAGGGCAAGCTGTCGCTCGACGACCTGGTCGAGGCGCACGTGCCCGAGCTGAAGAACTTGCGCTACCCCACCACCGACTCGCCTCGCCTGCGCGTGCGCGAGGTGCTGTCGCACGCTTCGGGCTTTCCCGAAGACAACCCGTGGGGCGACCAGCAGCTGTCGGCCACCGAAGACGCGTTCTCGCGGATGATGCAGCAGGGCATTCCCTTCTCGAATCCGCCAGGCGTCGCCTACGAATACTCCAACTACGCCTTCGCCATCGTCGGCCGCATTGTCACCAACGTGTCGGGCAAGCCGTACCGGCAGTTCCTGAACGAAACCATCCTGCAGCCGATGGGCATGACGTCGACGACCCTCGAGCCGAGAGAGGTGAGGCCGGATCGCATGGCGCTTGGCTATCGCTGGGAAGACGAGACGTGGAAGCTCGAGCCGGCGCTGGCCGACGGCGCCTTTGGCGTGATGGGCGGCATGCTGACGTCGATTGCCGATCTGTCGAAGTACGTCGGCGCGCTGCTGGCAGCGTATCCGCCGCGCGACGGCGCCGAGGGCGGCCCCATTCGCCGCTCGTCGCTGCGCGAGATGCAGCAGATCTGGCGCTCGCGGCCCTCGACCGTCACGCGCACCGCCACGGGCGCGCCGAACCTGAACTCGGGCGGCTACGGATTTGGCCTCGGCATCACCCAGTCCTGCGAGTTCGATCAGATCGTCGCGCACAGCGGCGGCCTGCCCGGCTACGGATCGATGATGCGCTGGCTGCCCAGCTACGGCGTGGGCGTGATCGCGTTTGGCAACGTCACCTACACCGGGTGGGGCGGCGTGGTGACGCAGGCGTTCGACCTGATGGCGAAGACCGGCGGCCTGCAGCCGCGCATGCCGCAGCCTTCGCCGTCGCTGGTCGCGTCGCGCGATGCGGTCGCGAAGTTGATCATCAACTGGGACGACAAGCAGGCCGACGAGATGGCCGCGATGAACCTCTATCTCGACACGGCGAAGGATCGCCGGCAGAGGCAGATCGCCGAGCTGCGGGCGAAGGTCGGCACCTGCGCCGCGCCAACCTCGTTCGACTCGGTTGAGAACTGGTTGCGCGGCGACTGGACCATGAAATGCGAGCGCGGCGACCTGCGCGTGGCAATCACGCTGGCGCCGACCATGCCGCCGAAGGTGCAGTTCCTGGATGTGCGGCTGGCCGAGCCGCGGCCAGCGCCGGCGACGTGCCGGTAGGCAACAGGCGGGTCTGAAGACCCGCCTCTACTCTTCGAGCAGAACCAGCCTTCTCACCTTCCCCCGTAAGGCGCGATCGGACGTGACCATGGTCAGGCGCGACGCGTCGGCAAATGCCGCCACGTAGCTGTCGGTCCACACTTTCGGTGACGCGTGCTTGCTCCGAGTCACTTCGCGAAAATGACGCTCGATGTCCAGCGGCTCGTCGAGCAGGGTGACGTTCTCGTTCTTGAGCAACCGATCGTAGACAACCCAAGCCTCGGCCAGGCTACAGACGTCGTCTTCCATTACGGCCCGCGTTGTGAGCAGGCGCAGAAACCCCACCTGCGTGAGCCTGCAGAAATGAAGACGCGCGTCTGCCTCCTGTGAGCTCAGCCAATCGTGAGCAACATAATGGTGAACGTGGCGATCGCAACTCAACGCGATCCAGACGTTGACGTCAGGAAGAAAAGATGAGGTCGTCAATCTGGGCGTTGGTCAGTCGCAAAGTGCCTGGTTGCTTCGAACGAATAACGGGAATAACGATGCGCCGCTTCGGGCGCTGGGGAGCGTCCATTGCCTGCTCGACTGCCTTCAGGATCAACGCCTTGGCGGGCTTGCCCTCGGCGGCGGCGCGGGCCTTCAGGCGGCGATACAAGGCATCCGGGATATCGATGGTTGTTCGCATGGGCCGATGCTGCCATATTTATGGCTGATCGACAACAGGCGTCCCCAAAGAAGGGATTGCCTCCACCAGTTCGCGATAGCATTACGCCATGCTTTCCAGCCGATTGATTCTCGTTCTCGCCCTGGTTGCCCTCTCGCTCGCCACGCCTCGCGCCCAAACCCGCTCGTTTGAGCTGACGACGGCGAGCATTGCCGAGATCCAGGCGGCGGTGGAGGCCGGCAAGCTGACCTACGAGGGCCTGGTCGGCCTGTATCTCAAGCGCATCGAGGCGTACGACAAGAAGGGCCCGCGGCTGAACGCCATCATCACCATCAACCCGCGCGCGCTCGAGCTGGCGCGCGAGCTCGACGCCGAGCGCCGGGCCAAGGGACGCCGCAGTGCGCTGCATGGCATCCCGATCGTCGCCAAGGACAACATCGACACCGCCGACATGCCCACCACCGGCGGCAACGAAGTGTTTGCCGGCAGCCGCCCAGCCACCGACGCGACGGTGATCGAGAAGCTGCGGCAGGCCGGCGCCATCATCATTGCCAAGACCAACATGGATGAAATGGCGCAGTCGGTGCGCGGCTTCAGCACCGCCGGCGGGCAGATCCTGAATCCCTACAACCTGGCGAAAAACCCCGGCGGCTCGAGCGGCGGCACCGGCGTGGCGGTCGCGGCCGCCTTTGCCACCGTCGGTCTTGGCACCGAAACCGGGGTGTCGGTCCGCAGCCCGGCGGCCAACAACGCGCTCGTGGGCGTGGTGCCGTCGCGCGGGCTGGTGAGCCGCGCCGGCGTGCTGCCCATTTCGTTCACGCAGGACCGCGTCGGCGTGCACGCTAAGACGGCCGCCGATGCCGCCGTGGTGCTGAGTGCAATCCGCGGGTTCGATGCCGACGACCTGGCCACGGCCGAAAGCCTCGAGCATGCGGTGACGGAACTCACGGCGCTGCCGGCCAACAGCCTGCGCGGCGTCCGCGTCGGCGTGCTGCGCGACCTGTTCCGCAAGGACCCCGAAGCCGCCGCCGGCAACGCCATCATCGACAAGCAACTCGCGGTGCTGGCGGCCAGCGGCGCCATTGTCATCGACGGCCTCTCGACCGGCACCGACGTGGTCGGGCTCATGCCCTCGCTCCGCGTCAACAGCTACGAGCTGCGATCGTCGTTCGACAGCTACTTGAAGCGGCGCGGACCAAGCCCCGTGAAGTCGTTTGCCGAGCTCTTCAACAGCGGCAAGTGGCTCAAGGGTGGCGTGCTCGAGGCGCGGTTCAACGACACCATGAAGGCCGGCGACCTCAACACCAACGGCGAGTACCAGGCGCGGCTCCTCAACCAGAAGATGATGCGGCAGCAGCTGATCGCCGTGATGGATCGCTACGGCGTGGCGGCGCTCGTGTATCCGATGAAGTCGCTGGGCGCGCCGGCGGTGGGCGCATCAGACGATGGGTTGAGGGATAACAACGTGGTGTCGACGGCGGGCATGCCGGCGATTGTGGTGCCGGCCGGCTGGGACGCGGAAGGCCTGCCGCTGGCGCTGGAGATCATGGGCCGGCCCTTCAGCGACGCCACGCTATTGAAGATCGCGCACGGCTACGAGCAGGCGAGCAAGAACCGGCTGTCCCCGAAAAGTGCACCGGCCTTGCCGGGCGAGACCATTCAGTATTAACAGGAGTTCAAGAGATTAGGAGAATCATTTTCTCCTTAACTCCTGACCTCCTGTTACTGGGGTGCGTGGGTTTTCATGCGGCGGATGTCGCAGCCTTTCGGCAGCCGATCGACCTCCGGCAGCACGTTGCCCAGGTAACACCCGGGAATGACATAAAGCGTCTTGCTGCCGGTTGGCATGACGATCGGCGCGGCCGGCGGTGGCGGCGCGCCCGCTGCGCGCAGGTCGCCCCGGTAGGTGATGCCGCGCTCGGCCTCGATGCGCACGTCGAAGGTCAGCGGCTCGTATCCCGGCGCGCGGATCTCGACGCGATGCGCACCTGCGCGCAGCTCGAGCTCGCCGCGATGGTCAGCCGGCGTGCCGACGTAGACGCCATCCACGTAGAGTTGCAGCAGCCCGGCCGGTTCAACTTCAAGGCGCAGGAATCCGGTGTCTGGCACCGGCGACGGCGGCGCCGGCTGAGTCCCCGGCGCGGGCGCCATCAGGTAGGGCACGCCCGGCGAGTAGCCAATCCCCCAGATGGGATACGCAGGATAGACCGGCGGTCGCGGCCGATGACGGCCCCTCCCGGGCTGGGTCGGTTGCGAAGGATGCCGGCCACTCTCCCATGCGGGCAGGCGTGGTTGCTCCCACGACGGCAATTGCGGCCGCTCCCACGCGGGAGCGGGCAACGTCCACTGCCGTTGGTTGATGGTGGGCGGCAAGCCCATCGAGGCAAGCGGCAAGCCGATCATGCCCATCCCGACCGGTGGCGGTGGTGATGGCGGCGAGGGCCGCTGCTGCTGCGCGCCGGCCGCCAGCGGCAATCCCACGACGATCAGAAGGACGCAGACATCTCGCATGGTGACAACCCCGCGTCAGGTGGCATGGCAGACCCACGAGACAACACCATTATGCCCCCTGGGGGGCGATGGCAACTCAGCGGTGGCGCACGCCTCGATTCATGGTGTCATCTGTATCATCTTCGGCCCTAGAATCGGTGTTGTGCCGGAACTGCCTGAAGTCGAAGCCGTGCGGCGAATGCTCGAGCCGGCCATGCAACGCGCGAAGTTCAGGCGCGTGATCGTCAACCGGCCAAACCTTCGCATCCCCTTTCCCGACCGATTCGCCGACCGCCTGCGCGGCACGCTCGTCCTCGCCGTGCAGCGGCGCGGCAAGTACCTGGTGGTGGCGCTGTCGTCGGGCGAGACGCTGATCATGCACCTGGGCATGACGGGATGGTTCCACGTCGCCGCCATCGGCGACCGCGCGCGCGAGGTGGATGCCCACGACCACGTGGTGTTCATGATGTCGTCGGGCCAGCGCGTGGTGTTCAACGATCCGCGGCGCTTTGGCTTCATGGATCTGGCGCTCGCCGGGCAGGCCGCCGAGTATCCGTCGCTCAAGGCGATGGGACCTGAGCCGCTGTCGCCCGAGTTCACGACCGCCTCGCTGGCGAGCGCCTGCCGCGGCAAGAAGGTCGCCATCAAGGTGGCCCTGCTCGATCAGAAGGTGGTCGGCGGACTGGGCAACATCTACGCGAGCGAGGCGCTGCATCACGCGACATTGTCGCCGCTGCGCCAGGCCAAGAGCATCGCGACCCCAACCGGCAAGCCCAGGGCCGAGGCGGCGCGGCTGGCGGCGTCGATCAAGGCGGTGTTGAGCAACGCGATTCGGCGGTCTGAAACACCCTATCGGGCGGGACGTTTCAAGGTTTACGAACGCGCCGGCCAGAAGTGCTTGCGAACGGGCTGCCCCGGCGTGATCAAGCAGATCACCCAGGCTGCGCGATCGACTTACTACTGTCCGGCCTGTCAGGAGTGAACCGGCGTCACCTGCGCTGGGCGCCGCCGCCGCTCAGCGTGGCAGTTGCACCTTGAGGTCGTCGAGCAGCGTGTCCGTGGCGCGCTGCAGCGCGACGACGCCCTGCTGCAGATCGACGAGCGCGCGCAGTTCGCGCACGCGCGCGTCCACCAGATCGCGCTGATACCGCAGGAGCTCGAAATCGCTGGAGAACCCGGCGTCGTAGCGCGCCTGCTGCGCCTCGAGCTGCTGCTCGAACAGCCGCGTGGTCAACTGGGCGGCCTCGAGGCTCTTCCGCTGCACGCCGATGACCTGCCACGCGGTCTGCGCCTCGATGCCGACCGCCTGCTTCAGCTTGGCCAGCTGCGTGGCCAGCCGATCGCCGGCGATGCGCGCCTGCGTGAGCTGCGCGTCGGCGGCGCGGTTGCGGATGGGCACCTGCACGGCGAGGCTGACATTCCACGCCGGGAAGTCGCTGTTCCACAGCTGCTGCAATGCCGTGTTGAAGCCAGGGCTGCCCGAGCGCCCCACCGCGGCGTAGGTGGCGCCGAGGTTCACGGTCGGCAGGGTCTCCCACTTGAAGAACGTGCGGTCGATGCGGTTCTGCGACAACTGGAACCCGGTCTGTTCGACCTCGGGGCGCCGGGCGCGTGCGAGTTGCAGCGCGACCGGCAGCTCCATCGCCGGGGCGGCGGCGGCCGCCGGCGAGTCGCTCGGGATGATGGCGCTCTCCCACAGGGGCGACGACGGGTCTTCGGCCAGCAGCTGCCTCAGGTTGTTCTCGGCGTTGATGATGAGCACCTGGGCCTGGAGCAGATCACGCTCGCGGGCGGCGATCTCGGCCTGCGCGGCGGTGAGGGCGACCGGCGTGAGCAGGCCGTTCTGCACGCGGACCGCGGTGCTGTCGTACTGCAGTTGCGCGACCGCCTTCGACTGCCGGCGGGCTTCGTAACTCTCAATCGCGAACACCAGCTCCCAGTACTGATTGAGGACCTGCTGGAGGACCTGGGTCACGCGCAGCCGGTATTGCGCGCCGGCGATCCGCGTGTCGAGCTCCGAGATGCCGACCTGCCGCGAGGCCGACGAGTTGACGAAGCCGCGGAGCAGCGGCTGGGTCACCGACGCGCTCAGTGCCGACGTGTAGAGCGGCGCCGCCGGGGCGGACGGCCGCTCGGCGGCCACGCGCTGCCCGGTGATGGCCAGCGTGCCGCTCGTGCCCCACGGCAGCGACTGGCGCAGCGAGGAACTGCCGGCCCGCGACTCCACGTGCTCGACCGGGATCGCGCCAACCCCGGTCGCGGCGGCCAGCGGGTTGATGGTGGTGCCGAGCGAACTCGCCAGCGAGAACTGCGGGTCGTAGGCGCCGCGCGCGCCGGCCAGCCGCTGCTGCGACAGCTCGACGTTGTACCGCTCGATCAGCACATCGAGGTTGTTCGCCATCGCCCGCCGCACCACGTCGTCCACGCTCATCCCGACGATTGGGCCGCGGGCCTCGGCCTGTTGCCGGTACGGCGGTGTCGGCGCGAACCCCTGCGGCGGGGGGAGCGGGGCCGGCGTGGGCCCGGGGGGTTGCGCCAACGCCGGGGCCGCGGCGGCCAGGAGCATGGCGGCCAGGAAAGCTCGGAGTGTCATCGTGCGGTCCTCGTCATGGCGCGGTGTTCACACCGCTTGTGCGCGCGTCAGCTGCGTGTAGAGTCCACCGGCGGCCAGCAACTCGTCGTGCGTGCCCTGCTCGGCGAGGGTGCCTCGATCGAGCACGAGAATCAGGTCCGCGTGCCGGGCAATGTCGAGACGCTGGGTCACCATGAGGATGGTCGAATCCTTGAAGGCCATGTCGAGGTTCTGCTGGAGCAGGCGGCTCGACTCGCCGTCGACGTTCGAAGTGGCCTCGTCGAAGACGACCACGGCGGGCCGGTGGAGCAGGGCGCGGGCAATCGCCACCTGTTGGCGCTGCCCGCCGCTCAAGTTGGCGCCGTTCCCGGCCAGCTCGGTGTTGTAGCCCTCCGGCAACGCCGAGATGAACCGGTGGGCGTTTGACAGCGTCGCCGCGGCAATCACCTCGCCCATCGGCGCCGACGGCATGGTGTGGCTGATGTTCGCGCGGATGGAGCCCCGGAAGAGGGCCGTGTCCTGGAGCACGGCGCCGGTCTGGCGCCGCAGCGCGGGCAGCCAGATTTCGGCGAGGGGCGTGCCGTCCACCGAGATGCTGCCGGCCGTCGGCGGGTGCAGGCCGAGGAGCAGCTTGACGAGTGTGGACTTGCCGGAGCCGCTGCGGCCGAGGATGGCCACGCGCTGTCCGCCGTAGCACTCGCAGCTGACGTTGCGCAGCACGTAGGGCGTGGCCTCCGAATAGCGGAACGACACGCCCTCGAGCCGGAGGTGGCCCTGCAGCTTGCGCAGGACAATCTGATCCGGCAGCGGCTGGGCCGACGTCTCGGGCGGATGGGTGAGGACCTCGGTCACGTTGCGCGCCGACCGCGCGGTGTCCTGCAGCGTGTCCCAAATGGTCACGAACTGCGCGAAGGGCGTGGTCAGCCCGTGCGTCAGGATGGCGAAGGCGACGAGCTCGCCAAGCGTGAGCTGGCCCGCAAGGACGAGCCGCGCGCCCAGCATGAAGATGGCGAGCATCCCGGCGGCGGTGACCATGTCCGTCGCCACGCGCGCGACCGTCCGGTACCTCATCGTCGCCAGCGCCGTGTTGGTGACGCGCGCCAGCTTGTCGTGCAGGCGCCAGCGGATGAACGGCTCCATCGCCAGCATCTTGATGGTCTTGAGGCCGGCGAGCGCCTCGATCAGCAGGCTCTCGGTGTCGTTCTCCTGGCGCGCCATGGCGTCGAAGCCGCGCTGCAGGTGCGGCGTCACGAAGTACAGCGTGGCCACTTCGGCGACCACGAAGGCGACGGCGAGCATGGTGAGCCAGCCGCTGTAGTGGATCATCAGGGCCACGTAGAGCGCGGCCGTGACGAGGTCGATGAGGAAGCCCACGCCGGTGCGCGTGACGAAGTCGGTCACGCGGCCGAGGTCGTCGAACATGGCGACCAGGTCGCCGGCATGCTTCGCTTCGAAGAAGCGCATCGGCAGCCGGACGAGGTGCCTGTAGACATCGGCCACGAGCCGGGCATCCACCTGGCGCGAGATGAAGTCGCCGAGATACCGGCGCGAGGCGTTCGCCAGCAAATAGAGCACCAGCACGCTGGCGATGCCCGCGAGCGCGGACTCGAGCCACCGTCCATCCGCGCGCGCCACCACGTCATCGACGATGAACCGCGCCAGCACGGGGAGCAGGAGCGCGAGCACCTGCATCACGATCGAGGCGGCCAGCAACTCGCCGAGCAGCGGGTACAGGGGCCGCAGGTAGGGGCGGAACGGCCGGATGGTGGCCGGATCAGGGTCAATCCCGAGCAGGCGCAGCAGCGGCTCCGCCTGGTACAGCCGATAGGCCTCGTCGGGCATCGCCAGTCCCGTCACGCGTCCACAGAATGCCGCGCTTCGAACGGCGCGTCAAAACATCCAGGGGGCCAAAAAAATCGGCGAGTAGCAGGCCCCCCGCCTGCCACTCGCCGTCAATCACCGACCCGCGCAGTTCAACCGGTTACGGGGTCGTTCCCGTCCCGGCCAGCGACACCGCGAGCGGGTTGGTGGCGCCACTCACGATCGTCAGGGTTGCCGTGCGCGTTCCCGCGGCTACCGGTGTGAGTTTCAGCGTCAACGTGCACGAACCGTTCGTCGTGCCCGCCTTCGCCGGCACCGCCGTGCCACAGGTGTTGGCCGTGATGGCGAACTCGAGATTGCCCGTCGCCACGCTGGCCAGCGGAATCGCGATGCCGTTGACGTTGGTGAGCGTCACGGTTCGGGCCGTGCTCGCCGTCCCGACCGTCACGTAGCCGAAGTCCACCGCCGACACCGACGCGGCCAGCAACAGGGTTCCTGTCCCGCTCAGCGAGATGACCGGCGTGTTGGTTGCGCCGTTCACGATGGTCAGCGTGGCGGCGCGCCCGCCGATCGCCGCCGGCGTCAGCTTCAGCGTCAACGAGCACGTGCCGTTAGTGGTGCCGGACCTGGCCGGAACCGAGCCGCCGCAGGTGTTGGCGGCAATGGCGAACTCGCCATTGTCGGGCGCGACGCTGGTCAGCGGAATCGCGATGCCGTTCGCGTTGGTCAGGGTGACGGTTCGCGCCAGGCTGGCCGAGGCCACCGGCACGTTGCCGAATTCGACTGCCGACACGGAAGCCGCCAGCACATACGTGCCGGTGCCGCTGAGGGACACGGACGGCGCGCCGGCGTCGCCGCTGAACGCGGTCAAGGTGCCGGTGCGCGGCCCGATCGAGGTCGGCGTCAGCGTGACCGTCAGCGAGCACGTGCCGTTGGTGGTGCCCACCTTCGCCGGCACGGCGCCGGCGCAGGTGTCGGTGGTGACCGCGAAATCGCTGTTGCCGGTCGTGATGCTCGTCAGCGGAATGGCGTTGGTGCTCGTATTGCTGAGCGTCACCGTCCGCGTCGCGCTGGCCGTGGCCAGCGGCACGTTGCCGAAGCTCATCGCCGAGACCGACACGGTCAGGGTCAGGTTGGCCGTAATCGTGAACGGCGCGCTGGTGTCGCCGATCAGGACGGGCGTTGACGGGCTGTTCGCCGTCAGCGTGTAGTTCGTGCCGGCCTTGTCGAGGGCGACGCCGCTGAAGGTGGCGACGCCGTTGACGGCCGCGCGCGCGCCCCCATTGGTCAGCACCGCGCCGCCCGGGTTGGCGCCGATCGACAGGCTCACCGTCGTGGTGTTGTCGTTCGCGACGAGGTTGTTATACGCGTCGACGATGCGAACGGCGACCGCCGGGCTCATGGGCTTGCCGGCGGAGATGTTCGTCGGCTGCACGCCGAACGCGAGGTGATGGGCGGCGCCGGGGTTCACCAGGAACGTGGCACTCGTCCCGGTCTTGCCCGTCGCGGTGGCGGTTAGCGCAACCGTGCCGGCGCCGGTGATAGTGATGCTTTGTGAGGTGAGCACGCCGCCAACGAAGGCCGGTGTCGTCACCGGGCCGCCCGCAAGCGCACCCGTAGAGGTCAGCGTCGCCGGCGCGTTGAACGCGGTGACGGTGTTGTTGTAAGCGTCCTGTGCGACCACCCGGACCGTGAACGGCGTGCCGGCGGTCCGGGCGCCAATCGGCCCGCCGGCAGCCGCCTCAACCAGGAAGTGATCGAGGCTGCCCGGATTCACGGTGAACGTCGCCGCGGCCGTGCTGGCGGTGTAATTGCCGTCACCGGGGAACGACGCGTTGGCGCTCGCAGTACCCACTTCGCGGTTGTTGGCATACGTGACGGCGAGCGCCTGGTTCAGGCCGCCGCTGCCACTGACCGACGCCGTGCAGCTCTCGATGGCCGCACCGGTGTAGGTCGCATCCGTGCACACCACCGTCGCCACCGACGCCGTTTTCGCAATGACAAACGTCGCCGACGCCGTGGTGCCGTCGTGATTGGCATCGCCCGCAAACGAGGCGCTGGCACTTGCCGTGCCGGCGTTGAGGTTGTTCACGTAGCTCACCGGCAGCACCTGGTTCAGGCCGCCGCCGCCACTGGCCGACGCCGTGCAGCTCTCAACGGCCGCACCGGTGTAGGTCGCATCCGCGCAGACGACCCTCGTCGCCGAGGCCGCCTTGCCCACCGTGAGCGTGCCGCTCACGTAGCTGATGACGTAGTTCGAGAGGCCCGATCCCTGCGCGGCGCTGGGCACAATCGCGTGGGTGCCGGCTGGCGCCGACGCAGCCGCGCCGGTCGAGGCCAATGCCACGCCCGACACGCTGTCGCCGCTCTGCAGCCCCGCCACGCTGAACTCGGTTCCACTGAACGTGACTTCGTCACCGTAGGCCTTGGAACGGTCGAGGGCGGTGATGGCCAGTGGCCGGCGCTCGACCGTCCACGTATGGCCCGCCGCCGAGACATCAACGTTCCCGGCGGGATCGGTCGCACGCACCTCGAAGGTGTGGCGGCCATACGCCACCGAGCCGATGGTCACCGGGCTGACACAGGGGGCGAAGACCGCCCCGTCCATGCGGCATTGGAACGTGCTGCCGGACTCGGTGGCCGAAAACAGGAACATCGCGCTCGTGACATAAGTTGAAACCGGCGGCGCGCTGTCCAAGCCCGTGTCAGGCGCCGTCGTGTCGAGTTGCCACGTGACCGACGGGGGTGCGGATTCCGTGTAGCCATTGGTCGTGCCCCGCACCTGGAAGGTGTGGGTGCCGTCCGGCACGCTGGTATACCCCAACGGGCTCGTGCACGGCGTCCATGCCGCGGCGTCGAGCTTGCACTCGAACGTGGTGCCGGGCTCCGAGGCCGAGAACGTGAACGACGGACTTGGGTTGTTCGAAGGGCTGACCGGATAGCTGACGATGGTCGTGACCGGCCCGCCGTCCAGCACCGTAAAGCCGTTGCTCGTGCCGGACGCCGTCGCGCCCGTGCTGCTCGCGCTGAGGGTGCGCCCCGTGCCGGGCATCGTCACCACCACGTTCTCGGTACGCACGCCGTTGACGAAACTGCCCGACACCGCCGGTGTGACTGCTCCGGCCGTGGTCGACAAATCGACCGTGCCCGTGAACGAGGTGTTGTCGCTGTAATCCGCGTTCTGCGCGGTGACGCGAATGGGGAAGGCCTGGCCGGCCTTCTGCGTGCCGATGTCGCCGCCGGCGCCGGCTTCGATGCGGAACCGCGTCAGGCCTCCGGCCAGCACGGTCAGCGTGAACGTCGCCGATTGCGACGGCGCGCCGATGCCGTTGGCAATGACGGTAATCGGATAACCGCCAGGGGCCGCGCGGGCGGCCACGTCAAACGAAATGGTGACCGTGCACGTGGGCGTGCACGCTTCGGGGCTGGCGGCGCCACGGACCCCGTCGGGCAAGCCGATCAAGTCGAACGTCACTGGATTCGCCGTGCCCGTCGAGAGGGTGGCCGTCAACGCCGTGTGTCCCATCTCGCCGCGCGGCACCGACAAGCCCTGCGCGGTCATCACGAATTCGAACAACCACCCCTTGACGACCACCGTCTGCTTGGTGACGTAGCTGGGGTGCTGAATGGAGTCGGTGTAGTTGGCGAGGAGGTCTTCGCCCAATTCCACGACCTGGAACGTCCCGTCGTCGTTCACGAAACAGGTGCCGTAGTGCCTGAGGTCGTTGACCTCGAGCAGCTCGTAGCCGGTGATGACGGCACACGGATCGGCGCGCGGACCATCCAGGTTGATCCAGAACACCGAATAGTGGCGCCCCGCCACGGGATCCAGTACGTGGATGGGTTCGCCGATCTTCGGCTTGGTGGTGGACAGCGTCAGCGCGGACGCGGAGCCGGCCCCGACCAGCACGGCGAGAAGAAGGAACAAGAGTCGACACGCCGGCCGGAGCCGGCACAACTGCGTCCGCATAAGAATGGTCCAGGTCGCCGGGAGGCGGACTAGAACGCGCCCTTCAGCCCGAAGTTGACGAAGCCGGAACAGGTGCCCGACTCAACGAACAGAATCTGGATGATGTCGCCGGCGTTCACCGGGACGCTCGATCCGGTGTTCGCGCAGGTGCGGCTGCTGGTCGGGGTGATCGAACACGCCAGCGCCGTCGACGAGTACGCACCCGTGCCGCCGGGCGACACCCGCACCGTGAAGGTGCAGCTCGAGCCGCTGGTGGGGGCCGTCGATTGAAAAGCGTAGAGGCTGCTGAGCGTCATCGCCTGAGGCACGCGCAGGCCGACGTTCGAGGTGGTCGTCGCGCTGCAGACGCCGCCGTTCGGCGGGCAGACTGCGCTGGCGGTCAATGATGTCGAACTGGCGCCGCCGAACACCGCGGCACTCTGCGCCTGCGCGGCACGCGCGCCCGCGACGCTGAGCGCCGTGGTCATGGCCGCAAGAATCAGGCATCGTTTGACAAGAGGACGGATCGATCGCTTCATTTGGACACCTTTGGTGGAAGAAGACATTTGACCGGCAACAGTGCAGGTCCTGTGCCCACGGGCGATCCGTGATTTCCTGACGTCTTGGCGGGTTTGCCTTCGGACGACTGTCTCACTCGTCTCAAAGTGAGACCGCGACCTGTTTCAATCCGACGAGCGGTGGGAGAGGCGTGCCGGCGAGACTGTGACTGACGGGCCTTTGAAACCTCTCGCTCCGCTGGAGGAGCGACTGCAAGGTTCGGGTTGACGTTACGACACGCGCGGCGGCAGCACGGCAGCCTCGGACAACTCCACTTCCTTCGCCGCCTCGGGCGAGGACTTGGGCGGCGAGACGGCGGCGGCAAGGTTCTCGTCCATCGGCCGCTGTTCCCGGCTCTGGTCGAGCATCGCCTCGTCGGTCAGGTCGAGCCGCAATGGCGTTACCGAGACCCACCGCTGCTCGATCGCCCAGCGGTCGGTGCCCTCGTCCGCGCCTTCGAGCGGTTTCACGCTGAACCAGAACAGCTCGCGGCCCAGCGGATCGTTGGTCGGGACGATCACGCCGTCGTAATGGCGCACCGAGACGCGCGTCCAGATGATGCCCCGCGGATCCTTGGGCAGATTGACGTTGACCAGCTGCAGTTCGTGGGCCGGCACGAGCACGTCGAGTACCCGGCGGATCCACGGCTTGAGGGCGGTGAAGTCGTCAATGCCTGACGGCGCGCTGAAGGCAATGCCGCGCAGGCCAAGCAGCGCCGCCTGCTTCGCTGCCGCGAGGGTGCCGGAATGCCAGATGGAGTTGCCGATATTCAGCCCCAGGTTGCAACCCGACACCACCAGATCGACCGTGTCCCATTGATGCGTGCCGAGCGCGACGCAGTCGGCCGGCGTGCCGTTGACCCGGTAGGCCGTGAAACCGTTGAGCGGGGTCTCGCGATACGACAGCGGACGGCTGGCCGTAATCGCGTGGCCCATGGCCGATTGCTCGACGTTCGGCGCGACTATCCGGACCGTCCCGAATTCCGACGCGACCTCGGCCAACGCCACAATACCCGGGCTGTAAATCCCATCGTCGTTGCACACCAGGATTTTCATGCCGTCAACGCGATCCGCAGGTCTTCAGTAGACACGTTGTCCCCCTCCGTCCACTGTCCCTCCAGCGCCGAGCGCTCACCCTTGAACATCTCTCGATACAAGCTCACGCAATCAAGCCGATTGGAAAAGTGCAAGCATCATTCCCTTGCTGGACCCGCCTGAGGATTCGGGCGCTCCCATTTCTGCGGCGTCGGTTCAGGCTGGTGCCATCGGGGCCGGTGCCGCCGGCCCTCGCAACTGGCCGAAGACGTCCGACGTTACGATGCAGATATGGGGACCGGTTGCGGTGGTGCGCTGGCTCGAGTCGGGTGCACTCAGCCAGTGGCTGACGCGAGTATTCGCGAAGAACGGAACAGGATGGCAGCAGGTGGCGACGGCAAGCAGCGCCGCCGGCAGCCCGCCGATCGTTCCCTAGCCAACCGCGATCTGGCACACAGACGAGCCACGGGGGCACGGAACGATTCCTCCGAGCCCCCGTGGTTAGCGTCTGTGTCGTTGTGCGTGGAACTATTTCAGCCGCCGGTAACGCGTCTCGTTCGACTGTCCTTCCGCATTCTTGCTGACAACGATGAGCATGTCGCCCTCGGTGCGGAAATCGCTGGTGCTCTCCCGTCCCTCGTTGTCGGGAGCAGCGGCGCTGATGATCTTGCGAGTCAACTTGCCACCGGCAACGCGGTAAGTGCCGAACTGGCCCTGCAAATTGTACCGTTCGA
>Ga0209770_10000022_pt1 | contig 95377 bp, 82 predicted proteins | sample LauGreSu1BDMLBDD_2_FD_187572 | JGI IMG/M metagenome (GOLD analysis project Ga0209770, IMG submission 187572) | Freshwater lake microbial communities from Lake Michigan, USA - Su13.BD.MLB.DD (SPAdes) (version 2) | ecosystem: Environmental > Aquatic > Freshwater > Lake | place: Lake Michigan, USA... | reverse complement strand
TTATTTCGGCAACACGCCCTCCGACAGACGCGATGTCCGCCATCAATGTCTATCACTCACTCGTTGATGTAGCGGGCGGAGTCTGAGGAAAAGCATCGACGCGGAACGCAGGATGCGGCCTTCATGAACCGTGTTAGAATTATTGGGCACGCTTGGATTCACACCCGCGGACCAAGGGATTATGAGAAGACAGGACTAACTCAATCCCATTGGCCATCAATCACTTACGCACCCCAAATTTCCGTGTGCAAGAGAATGTGTATGTAACAATCGCGTTTTTGACACGTTTTTCCGGTTTTTCGACATGACTAGTTTCAAACGAAACGTCATATCAAGCGCTGTTTTCGAGAAACGCTCTTTCTCTCTTCATGATGAATTCAACTTGTCGAAATCGCAAATCGACAACGTTCCATCACAATATTTAGCTTCTCAACATTCCTACTGCAAGTGCTTCTTACCTTTGTAAAACCTATATTCGAGCTGAGCCGAATTAGTGCCATTTGCCGGCCAAATAAGTAGGTCTGGGATCCCATCGCCAGTAAAGTCATGGAGTAACGATGATGCAGAATTACCCCAATTTGTAGAAATCGCCGGGAATTTCTGACTCCCGATATATGAAAAAGAGCTTGATTTATCGTTCAAGTAAACAAACGGTAGCCCGCTGAGCTGATACGGATACTCGACAATATCTTCGTATCCATCGCCATTTATATCCTCGCAATCAAAGAAGTTTGAATTGATGTTCAATGTTGGCTCATCTTTGATAGTCAAAGACACTTCAGAGATTTGCGAGTTAGAAATTTTCACCCCTTTAAAAGTCGAGTACCCATTCAAATCATTTTGCTTAACGGTCATTCCTTGGGTGAAGTTTGGAACGATAGCGCCGCTTATTTTGAATAAGACGATGTTCTCTGCAGATGGAGAAAGTTTTATCTGACAAGACTCTGACAGTCCGGCAAAGGTAATGTCGACTCCACCCGTCCTGAAGACTGGCTGCAGTCCCTGACCACCGCCGTCATACCCGATCGCGTTAACAGACCCAACATTAGTTGCCAAAGGGAATCGCGGGAGCGTCTGCCAAGGTGCGTTTGTCGGCTGAATAAAGCCCTCAACGGACAAATAATCCATTGTCGAGTTATTGGCTTGCAGCACCCTATTAGTCCACTCTTTTGTTCTGTTTGTGTTTAGGAACTCGAACGCGGTCGGGCTGATATCTGGCAAGGTGAGTCCAGTCTTTGTAAAGCTGCCGTCTGCTTGGAAGTAGAAAGAGTCATAGCTCTTTTGAGTGTAGCCATGACCAGTAACAAATAACTTATTGTCTGGGCCATAACCTACGCCGATGCTATGGTTCCAGCTCGGCGTTCCAAATAGTTTGACGGTGTACTTGCCAGAAACGGAAACTAATGCAGCGAGCTGCGCGTTTGCATCGTTCGCGTTCGTCGATAAATTAACTCTGCCGTCTTCCTGATTAATTGCAAATACGATGTCCGACTTTCCGTCACCATTGATATCAGCAATCTTACCTTTCCTAGAGCACCCGCCGAGATCGGCAGATCCAATTAAATATGCGTTAGTTTCGTCTTTAAAAGTATCATTGGGCTGGCTGACAAATATTTTTATCGCATTCGGACAGGGCGTATTCCCGACGCTCTGCCCCCAAAAGCTTCCGAAGTAGTGGATCACTAGATCGTCTCGTCGATCGTTGTTCACATCAACTGGTAAAGCGAGAATCGCGGACTTGGTACCTGTTGGCATTGTTACAGATAACGCACCCGAAACCTCGCTAAAGAAGCTCATCCAAGCCGGAGTCGCAACGCAGCTGACTGAGACGCTCGTTATATTCAGGTTAGTCACGGAACCTGTCGCATTTGCAGCTGTACAACTATATCCGTCGGGTTGCGAGCCGATAGCTACGCTGTAACTTGTGCCTGCTGTAACCGCTTTACTAAAAACAAACGAGCCGTTAGGCGTAGAGACGGTATCTGTGCCATTGGTCAAGGTTATTGACACTCCGGACGGCAGACCCTGAACCGTTCCGCCGATCGTGTAGGTGGTGGCCGTGGGCGGCGAAGAGCCGATTGGCGAGTTTCCACCTCCCCCACCTCCGCACGCGGCAAGCGATATAAGTGCTATAGCCCCGATAGACGCACGAACCGGACCCATTGGCTCCACCGTTTTTAGTTTAATTTGTATTCATATTTACTCTTCTTAACGGGATGGCGTCAAACGTTACTACTCATAGCGCGACGCTTAGGACAACGACTACGGACGAGAGCTTGATTGAAGGTCACTGGGATCTTGATCCGATCGAGTTCGATACCGTCGACGATGGCCAGCTAAAGACCTATCTCATTGAATCGTTTTGGCTACTTCATATCAGTCAGCACGAGCTCCGCAAGGCCTGCGAACTCTACGATCAAGGGACAGCCCAAACACCGGTGGGTACGGTCAACGATCAAGCGGCAATCAATCTTGGTTCGCTCGGCATTCTCTTGATTGAGATGTTCAATCGGATCCAGAACATTGACCCCTGCGACGCGCACTCCGTCGAAGTGCTGACCTACATCGATACGAATCTGAGTAAACTCGAATCACTCCCCGCGCTACCACAATCGGTGAGGAATTCGATCCATGGATGCAGACTGACTTATGACGAAATCAGACGAGAGGTTGTGCTACGAAATCGAGAGTTAGGGCACTGACGAAAACGAACGTTAGAACGTCGCAAGTGTGTAAGCGGTGTGTAAGCGCTGCGCGGTCGGAAGTGATTGATTCCTGATGGATTCTAACTTACTTCAGGGGATTGCTTCACCGCGGGGGTAAAAAAGCTAAATCAATGAAAACCTAACTCATTGATTTGTAAGACTGGGCCCGCTTGGATTCGAACCAAGGACCAAGGGATTATGAGTCCCCTGCACTAACCGCTGTGCTACGGGCCCGCCGGGCGGACAGTTTACCAACGCCAGCCCCCGTTCGCTGCGGGCAGCGGGCATCATTCGTATCAGCCGATCAACCGTCCGTCACTTTCCTAAGGAACTCGCTGCATGAAACTGTATTTTTCGCCCGGCGCCTGCTCGCTCGCCTCGCACATTGCACTGCATGAAGCCGGGATGAATTTCGAGGCGATTAAGGTCGAGGGCCGTGGCCAAAAGACAGCCGGCGGCGAGGACTATTTGCGCATTACTGCCAAGGGTTATGTTCCAGCGCTCAAACTCGACGACGGCTCAGTGCTGACCGAGGGCACCGCGATCCTGCCGTACATCGGCGACCTGAGCCCCGCACTCGGGCTTGCGCCCGCGCCCGGCACGATGGCGCGATATCGCATGCACGAGTGGCTCGGCTACATCAATTCCGAAGTCCACAAGAATTTCAGTCCCTTCTTCACGCCGGGCACCACTGACGAGCAGAAGGCCGCTGCCAAGGCAAACCTCTCGCGTCGACTGGGGTTCATCGAAGCCGAGATGGGCACAAACAGCTATCTGCTGGGCGAGAGTTTTACGGTGGCCGACGCCTACCTCTTCACCGTCCTCGGATGGCTCGGTTACGTCGGGATGGATCTCGGTCAGTGGCCGCAGCTCAAGGCCTACCACGGACGGATCGCCGCACGACCCGCGGTGCAAGCGGCCATGAAGGCGGAGGGCCTGATCAAATGAGTGACACCCCCGCAACGCCTCCGGGCTATCTTCTAGTGCAAGGCAAGGTCACGGATATCGAAGGCTTCAAACCTTATAACGCTGCGCTGCCGCCGCTGTACAGGAAATGGGGCGGGCATTACCTGACCGTTACCCCGGCGCAGAAAGTGGAGGTCGCGGAGGGCGAACCGCGACAGGAAAGTATCTTGCTCGCTCGCTTCCCGTCGAAGGAAGCCGCCTGGGGATTCTGGAATTCGGCCGAGTACGCCGCGGCGAAAAAACTCCGTGAGGGCAAGGGTACGTTTTTTGTCACCGTTCTTGAGGGCTTGCCGGGAACCTGATTAGCGTCGGCCGTTGAAGCCGACAGTTGAGTTCGGCCAGGTTCCGACGTGGACTCCATTCGGCTTGCTGTGTTGACCGTATGACCCCAGACGTCATACGCAAACTTGGTGTAGCCGATGACCCCACTCGCCACGGGACCCGTGCTGATCCCGATGCGGATCTGCACGCCGCAGGTGTTGGTGCACGTCCTGGTCGCGATCAACGACGAGGAGGCGCCATTCTTCGATTGCTGCTGTTTGACTCACTGGATGCTGGTCGGAAGGCCTCCAAGGCCGCCCTACCCCAATCCTACGCCCACCGGTCCCACGTTGTCTGTCATCCCACCTTCATGGCGGCGCTCCAGTCCGGCTGGCACACTACCGACCTCCCCGGCTTTGGCGTCCTTGCCCCCATGTCTACCCCGTTTTCGACACTCCTCGCCGATCGGCTATCGCGTCGTGATTTCCTCGCTCGCACCCAAGGGATTGCGGCGGCTGCGGGCCTGGCCACGGCGGTACCGTCGGCCGTCGCTTCGGCTGTGGCTTCCGGAAAATCACCGTCAAGCCGGGCACTCACCGCGATCGCACCCTCCAAGGCGGATGCGCTGGTGGTCGCAGACGGCCTGCGCTACGACACGGTCGTTGCCGCAGGCGATGCATTGTGGCCGGGCGACCCGGGACTCTCGGCGGCGGATCTGAAGAGTCTCGCCTGGCTCGACGAGTCGGCGGCGGCACGTCAGGATCGACGCTTCGGGGTCAACAATGATGCATTGGCATTTTTTGCCGATGCGGGAAGCCACCGCCGAGGCACGCTCTGCGTCAATCACGAGTACGTGCAGCCGCAACTGGTGTTTGCCGGGCTCACGGCTGCGGGCGCTGAGCGCGGCAAGGCACGTGATGCCTGGATCGCGGCGCATCCACAGGCGGTGCCCTGGATGCAGTCGGCCCACGGCGTCAGCGTGCTTACCCTGCAACGGGGGCTGCGCGGCTGGCAGGTGCAACCGGGCACCACCGCGACGCGCCGAATCACTGCCACGACGCCCATGGAGATCGCAGGTCCCGCGCGCGGCCATGTCTTGATGCGCACCGTAGCAAACTCTTCGGGAACCGTCGCACTCGGTACATTTGCCAACTGCGCAGGTGGCAAGACGCCGTGGGGCACCTACCTCACCGCGGAGGAGAATATTCAGGATTACTTTGGCGGCGCTGCATCCTGGGCTGCAAGTACGGACGATCAGCTCACCCGCGAAACGCATCGGCGCTGGCCCATCAAGGAGCGCTCCGTTTACGGTTGGGATATCGTCGATCCGCGCTTCGATCTGCGTCGCGAGCCGCGTGAACCCTTCCGTCATGGCTGGATCGTCGAAATCGATCCGAGCGATCCCACCGCACCACCGCGCAAGCGTACGGCACTCGGGCGCTTCTGCCACGAGGGAGCCAACACCATCCTGACGCGAGATGGGCGGGTTGCCGCATACATGGGCGACGATACGAAGTTCGAGTACGTCTACAAATTCGTGACCCGCGATCGCTTCGACCCACACAATCGCGCCGCGAACCGCGACTTGCTTGATCATGGCGTGTTGTACGTCGCACGCTTCGACGCTGCTGGCAACGGCGAGTGGCTGCCGCTCGTGCACGATGAGCAAGGACCTCTCAACAGCCGCAATGGGTTCACCAGTCAAGGCGATGTCGTCATCAAGTGCCGTGCAGCAGCGGATCTTCTTGGCGCCACACCCATGGATCGACCCGAGGACGTGGAGCCGAACCCGCGCACGGGACGCGTCTACATGGCACTGACCAAGAACGCCGACCGCGCGCAGAAGCGGGGCGATTTTTCGGGACGGGAGATCGACTTCGGCGCCGATGCGGCCAACCCGCGCCTGACCAACGACTTTGGTCACATCATTGAACTTATCGAAGCTGACGACGATGCGGCGAGCACGCGCTTCAAGTGGAACGTGTTCCTGTTGGCCGGTGACCCACGCGTATCGAACAGCAAGTTCCTCACGCGAGCCGAAGATGTGGTCCCGGGTCGCCTCGAGCGCGGCGATACGTATTACGCCGGGTTCGCCGACCGTACTCAGGTCAGTCCGATCGCCTGTCCAGACAACCTTGGCTTCGACCCCTCCGGGAAGTTGTGGATCGTCACCGATGCCGACGGCGATCTGATTGCCAACAACGGCTGCTACGTCGTGCCCACCGAGGGACCTGAGCGCGGCCTGCTGCGCCAGCTCGCCAGTGCTCCGGTGGGTGCCGAAGTCTGCGGGTGTGAGTTCACGCCCGATGGCACCACGCTGTTCCTCAGCGTCCAGCACCCCGGTGAAGGCGGCACCGTCGATCGCCCCGTCAGTCATTGGCCAGATGGCAACGGCCTGCCCGCACGATCCGCGGTGGTCGCTCTGTCACGCGAGGATGGCAAACCGCTGTAGCGATGTCGGTACAATTGGGGCATGACACTCCCCAATAGCCAGCTTCAGTACCAGCTCGTCAAACAGACTCAGGGATTCAGCCTGCAGTTGCGCGAAGGCGCGCCGATCCGGCCGCCCAACCCCGATGAGGTCGTGGTACGCGTACGCGCGACCTCGCTCAACCGCCGCGACATCATGATCCAGCGTGGGTTCTACCCGGTGGGTCCGCGCGACACGCTGGTGCCACTCTCCGATGGCGCAGGTGAAATCGTTGCCGCGGGCTCAAAGGTCTCGCGAGTCAAGGTGGGTGATCGCGTCGCCGCCATTTTCTTCCAGAGCTGGCTCGAGGGACGTCCGCGCGCAGACACCGGCGCATCGGCCCTCGGGGGCAGTGTCGATGGCATGCTCGCCGAGTACGTGACGCTCTCAGAGCAGGGCGTCACGCCTCTGCCTGCGTCTCTGTCGTTCGAGGAAGGCGCGACGCTACCTTGCGCCGCGGTCACTGCGTGGAACGGACTGTTCGCTCGCGGCGGACTGCGTGCGGGCGATCACGTGCTGTTGCAGGGCACGGGTGGCGTGTCGATCTTCGGCTTGCAGTTCGCAGCGGCTGCGGGCGCCGTGCCTTTCATCACGAGTTCGAGTGACAGCAAATTGGATCGCGCCCGGCAAATGGGCGCTCGTGCGGGCATCAACTATCGAAACACCCCCGAGTGGGCGGCCGAGGTCGTCAAGGCCAGCGGCGGTCTCGGCGTCCATCATGTGCTCGAAGTCGGCGGCTCCGGTACCCTCAAACAATCCATCGCCGCCCTCGCACCAGGTGGTCACATCGCGATCATCGGTGGTCTGTCAGGCTTTGGCGGTGACATCACCACTCTGGCACTCATTGGTCGTAGCGCCAGCGTGTCGGGCATCTTCGTCGGTTCGCGCAGCATGTTCGAGGAGATGAACGCCTTCATCACCCGACACGACATACGCCCCGTCATCGACCGGGTGTTCGACTTCAAGGATGCCGACGACGCCTACGCCTACATGGATACCGGCAGTCACTTCGGCAAGATCGTCATCCGACATTGACGACGGCCCGCGTGCGTACCCTCGCGGATTTTTTTGAACGTGAACATCGTGAGGGGCGTGCACTGGTGGCGGCCTTCATCATCGGCACGGAAGGCTCCACCTACCGCAAGTGCGGCGCGCTCATGCTGTTTTCTGCAGGAGCGGAACGATTCGGTCTGCTGAGTGGCGGCTGCCTCGAGGGCGATTTGCAAGATCATGCGCTGCGACTACTCGCGAGTCGCGAGCGCTGTGCGGTACGCAGCTACGACAGTCGTGGCTCGGACGACCCGGTGTGGGGTCTAGGACTCGGCTGCGAAGGTCTGATGCGCGTGCTGTTACTGAAGGTGGACGAGCACAGCGGATATGAACCCCTGGCGAGCCTGCTGCGGGCGAGTGAATCACGTCAAGCTGCCGCCACTGCCATCGATGTGGCAAGCGGCGAGTTCACAGTCTGCACGACTGCATCGATCGGAAGTGCGCCGTCGAAGGGCCAAACCGCATCGGCGCTCGAGACCGAGTGCGCACAACGCCTCGCCGAAGGCGGAGCACGAACAGCGTGGCTCGACACGCTGCACGGTCGTCGCGAGATATTCTCGGTAGCGGCCGAGCACGCGCCGACGCTGCTGTTGTGTGGCGCGGGCCCGGATGCGGAGCCTGTCGCCGAGTTCGCCGCGCGGCTTGGCTGGCAAGTCACTATCGTCGATCATCGCTCCGCGTATGTGGATGCCGCTCGGTTTCCAGCGCATTGCCGAGTCATCGAAGTGGACATTGCGACACTCGGCGAAAAAATCGATCTGCAGCATATCGATGCTGCTGTGGTGATGAGTCATCACCTCACGGCCGATGGTCGCTATCTCGCGGTGCTTGCAGAAAGTAACGTGGCATACGTTGGACTGCTGGGACCCGCGGCCCGCCGCGAAAGACTCGCAGCAGAACTCGGTGATCGTGCCGCACGTTTGCGGCCCCGCCTCTATGCCCCCGTTGGACTCGATCTCGGCGGACGCACACCCGAGGCCATCGCGCTGTCGATCGTTGCGGAAATCCAGGCCTTCCTGAACGGCCGCCGCGGGGCGCCGTTCTCGGCCGTTCACCAGGGCAGCTTGTCGCCCGTGTAGAGCGTCATCTCTGCATCTTGTGTCAACGCTTCGATGTGCCTCATCACGGCGGCGACGCTCTGCGGAGCCTCGATGACGCCCGGACCCTCGTAGCCGCTGCTGCGCAACAGACGGGTGTCCACCATGCCGGGCGCCAGAATACCCACCTTGACGCCCCGATCACGGACCTCGGCTTGCAGTGTGCGCATGGCCATGTTCACCGCCGCCTTGCTGAGCCGATAAAAATACAGATTGCCGAAGCGCGCGGTATTGGTCAGCGACGACAAGCCACTCGTGATCACGACAATTTTCTTTTGCGTACTGGCCAGCACGTTTGGCATGAAAGCTCGTGCCATGGCGAGCGGGGCGTAGGTGTTGATGCGCAGCACCTCCTCGAAGGTGGCGTAATCGAGTTCCGATAATGACTGCTTGTGTCGATCGCCGAGCCAGCCTGCGTTATTAAGAAGCACGTCGATCGGTTGACCGGCAAGCCGTGCAGCCAAAGCCTCGATCTGTGCGGGTACGCCGACATCGAGCGTCTCGAGACGGATGTTTTCGTGAGCGGCGGCAAGCTCACGAAGCGCCGTGGCTCCGGACAAATCACGAGCACAGGCGATGACCCGCCAACCCGCCTCCGCGTACTGCTTGACGAATTCGAGCCCCAGACCTCGATTGGCGCCGGTCACGAGTATTACGGCAGACATGGATACCTCGGATGGTTCAACTGCGCGGCCGCACCCGCCGCGTGGGCTCGGCCTGCAACGGATCCTCAGGCCAGTAATGACGAGGATACCGCCCGCGCATGTCCTTGCGCACATCAGCGTAGGCATTGCGCCAAAAGCTCGCGAGGTCTGCCGTAACCTGCAACGGGCGCTGCGCAGGAGAGAGCAACTTGAACGTCACCGGAACCTGTCCACCTGCCAGACGCGGTGTGCTCGCGAGCCCGAACACTTCCTGCATGCGCATCGAGGCACAGGGCGCGAGATCGTCACGATAGTCGATGCGGATGCGCGACCCCGTCGGCACAGTCAGATGTGACGGAAACCATTCGTCAAGTTGGCGCAGGCGCGCAGCCCCAAGCCGAAAGCGCAAGGCTTCGAGCAGCGGCAACGATTTAAGGTGCGAACGGCGCGTGATGCCCTCAAGCCAAGGACCGAGCCACTCGCCAAGCGTGTTCGAGAGCGCATCGGACGAGAATGAAGGCCACTCTGCCGTGCCCGAAAGTTGCTTGCGCCGCGCCAGCTCGATGCGTGCGCAGAGACTCTGCGACTCTTCGTCCCACGGTAGACACTCGATACCGAGCGCCGCGATCCCTTCGAGCATGGCTGCTGCCGCGTCCTCCGGCGGCACGGAAGTCAGAGTCTTTTCGCTCAGTACCAAGGCATCAAGCTGCACGATCTCACGCGCCAATACGCATTCGTCCTGCATCGACCAGCGCACCTCTCTTTGGGTACGCAGCCGCGCACCCGCCACGCGCCGGAGTTCAGCCACCTCGATTGCGGCGGCCAACTGGATCCGCGCTTCGCTACCCGTATCGTCGAGATCGATGGCCACCACGTACTCACTGCCCGCCGCACCGCCCGCCTCTGCAAAAATGGCGCCGCGCCCATTTGCCAGCAAGTAACGCTGCGCACCGCCCGCTCGACGCTTGCCGATGCGATCGGGATAGGCACAGGCCAGCAAGCCGCCCACCGATACACCCTCGCTGTCGACCGCTCGCCACTCGCGAAGGCGCGCTGCGAACTGACCCGCGAGTCGGTGCGCACGTGCGAGCGCGCCCCGATCGATCGAGGCACCGCCACGGTCACCCTCGAACAGTTCAAGCCGTGTGCGGATATCCGTATCTCGGGCCTGAGAGTCACGCCGCAGTACATCACGCTCGCTAAGCAGCGCCGCAAGCCGCGCCCCGAGGTCGGGCACACCACGGGCTGCAGCCTCGAGCAACAAGTGCGCGAGGCGCGGATGCACCGGCCAGCGGGCCATGGCTTTACCGTGTTCGGTGATGCGCGCACTCTCGTCAAGAGCGCCGAGTTTGCGCAGCAGATCGCGACTCGCGGCGAGCACTGCGGCAGGCGGCGCATCCAGCCAGCGCAAGCTACTGCTCTGCGGCCCTGCACCCCAGCAGGCCAGATCGAGCGCAAGCGGTACGAGATCGGCTTCGAGCATCTCCGCCGGGGTATAGGCCGCCAGACTGCGCTCGGCTCCCGCACTCCACAAGCGATAGCAGACGCCGGCCGCCACACGTCCTGCGCGGCCGGCACGCTGCTCAGCCGAGGCGCGGGAAATGCGCCGGGTTTCGAGACGACTCATGCCGCTCACCGGATCGAAGGCCGCACGACGCACCAGGCCGCTGTCGATCACGACTCGGATGCGCGGCAAAGTCAGGCTGGTCTCGGCAATATTGGTCGCGAGGATGATGCGACGTTTGCTCTGAGGACTCTCGGCGAGCGCCGCATCTTGTGCCGACGGATCAAGCTCGCCATACAGCGGGAAAATCTCTGCGGGATCCACGCCCTCCAGCATTCGCTCGACACGGCGGATCTCGCCGGCACCCGGCAAGAACACGAGGATGTCGCCGTCCTGCTCGCGCAGCGCGCGACGGATGGCGAACACCACATCACGCTCAAGCGGATCAATGCCGCCCGGCAGCAGCGGCAAGCCGCGTCCCAGATGCACGATCTCGACGGGGAAACTTCGTCCCACTGAGCGGATGAGGGGTGCGGACCCGCGCGGGGGCTCGGCGAGCAGCTCTGCTACAGCCAGGCCATCGAGGGTGGCCGACATGACAAGCAGGCGAAGATCGAGCCCGAGCGTAGTGCGCGCATCGAGACACAGCGCCAGACCCAAATCAGCCTGCAGGCTGCGCTCGTGGAACTCGTCAAAGATCACCAGCGCAACATCCTCGAGCGCCGGGTCGTCCTGCAGCAGACGCGTGAGCACGCCCTCGGTCACGACTTCGATGCGTGTCCGACGAGATACCCGGGTATCGAGCCGCATGCGATAGCCGACAGTACCGCCGACCTCCTCGCCGAGCGTGCCCGCCATGCGTTGGGCCACGGCACGCGCGGCGAGCCGGCGCGGCTCGAGCATCAGGATCTTGCGTCCTCGCAGCCAGGGCTCATCGAGCAGCGCAAGAGGCACCACCGTGCTCTTGCCCGCACCGGGCGGTGCCTCGATCACGGCGGACAATGCCTCGCGCAAGGCCGCGCGCAACTCGGGCACGACACTCAGGATCGGCAACTCAGGCAGTCGAATCACGACAATGGATCCACCCACGCGCAGTGGTTGCGCGGACGGCCCGGATTGTATGCAATCGGCCTATGCGCACGCTCAAGCGATTGCTGCTTGGACTCATGGCTTGCGTCCTGCTGCTGTGGGGCGCTCTGGCCGTGTGGGCTTACTGGCCGGGCGAGCCGGAAGTACCGATCAGCCAACTCGCCCGAGCCGAAGATCGATTCGTGCGGGTCGAGGGACTGACCTTGCGCTATCGCGAGTGGGGATACGCCGCACCGGATCGACCTTCGCTACTGCTCATCCACGGCTTCGGCAATTCCTTGCAGAGCTTCCGTGAACTCGCACCTCGCCTCGCGAAGTCCTGCCACGTCATCGCCATCGACATGCCGGGCTACGGACTCTCCGATAAACCGGTCGATCACGACTACCACAATGGTCCTCAGGCTTCGGTTCTCGTCAAAGCAGCGCGTGCGCTGGGCTTGCAGCGCGTGGTGTATGTGGGTCATTCGCTGGGCGGTGCGGTGGCGCTGCACGCGGTAATCCAGGATCCCGAGGCGCGAGGCCTCGTGCTGCTCAACCCCGGCATCATTCGCACGGGCGTGCCGAAGATCGTCCAGGTCACCCTGCCGCCGTTACCGCGAATGTCCGCAAAAATGTTCGCGAGTAGGGAGTTTCGCAGCAATTTTCTCAAAGGCTCCTACGTGAATACCGCGCTCGTCACTGAGTCGGTGATCGACGAGGTGATGCTGGGTGCGCGCAGCGAGGGCTACATGGCGGGCATGACCTCGCTGATGACCCAGTACGCCGAGGGCGAGGAAATCCGTCTCGCACCGCAGGTCAAAGTGCCAACACTGATTCCCTGGGGTAACCGCGACAAGAACAAGCCGCCAAGCGAAGCTAACGAACTGCAGAGCATGATTCGCGGCTCCAAGCTGGTGCGCTTTGAGAACGCAGGTCACTACGTTCACGAGGAAGCGGCCGAAGACGTGGCCCGCGCGATCCTTGAGTGGGTGCCGTCGACCTAAGTCGGCGTCGACCCGGGCCGCGTCACGGCAGCTTGCGCACACCGACGAAGAAAACCAGCCACCCCGCCATCAACGACAGTCCGCCAAGCGGCGCGACCATACCGAACCAGCGGGGCGCGCCCGCCGTCAGCGCGTAGATGCTGCCGGCAAATAACAGCATGCCTATCACCAGCAGATTGGCCGCGCGAGCTAGCCACACGGAATCGCCATGCTGCCGCTGCAATACGCCAATGGCGAGCAGCCCGAGCGAGTGGAAGAACTGATAAGTCACACCCGTCTGGTAACTCGAGAACTGTCGCTCGGTCAGCACCGGCTGCAGGGCATGCGTACCGAAGGCACCCAGCATCGTCGCCAAAGCCAGCGAAACTGCTGCGATCGACATCGTCTGTTGCGCCTTGTTCATCTGACTCTCCGACTTGCCAGCACGCATCTGCAGCGCGACACTCATCGCATGATAAACAAATCCTGGCTTGGCACCCTGTGCCCGCTCGTACTCGCCCTTCTCCCGCTCGGCAGCGTATCGGCTGCAGAGATCAGCGCCGATGAGGCTCTTCGCCGCGCGGATCGGGTGCTGCGCGACAGCATCCTCGTCGATGGACACAACGATCTACCAATCACCATCCGCGAATACAAGGCAGCGCCGTTCGATGTGGACGCCTACGACCTGCGCAAGCCCACCCCAGGTGATACGGACCTTGCCAGGCTGCGGGCCGGGCGGCTTGGCGCCCAGTTCTGGTCGGTTTACATCCCTGGCGAAGGTCGCGGCCCATTTGCGCGACCGCAACTCGACCAGATCGACATCGCGCATCGGATCATCGAGCGGTACCCGGAGGCCTTCCAGCTGGCCACGAGTGTCGCCGACGTACGCAAGGCCAAGCGGCGCGGTCGCATCGCCTCGATGCTCGGCATGGAGGGCGGCTACGGGCTCGAAAACTCCATCGGTGCTCTGCGCATCTACTACGCACTCGGCGTTCGCTACATGGCGTTGACGCACAACGCCCATACCGACTGGGCGGATGCCGCAGCGCCACTGCAACCACGACACAACGGCCTGACGCCGTTCGGTGAAGAAGTCGTTCGCGAGATGAATCGCCTCGGCATGCTCGTCGATCTGTCGCATGCCTCGCCAAAAACCATGGCCGATACGCTGCGCATCACGCAAGCGCCGGTGATCTTCTCGCACTCTTCGGCCCGTGCACTGTGCGACGTACCGCGCAACGTGCCCGACGATATCCTACGCGAGTTGCCCCGTAACGGCGGCGTGGTCATGGTCACGTTCGTGTCGAGCTTCATCAATTGCGAGGTCGGCAAGGTGCTGCAGCCGGCCATGGCGGCCATCGGTCTGCAGGCTCGTGCAGCGGCCACGCCCGCGGAAGCCGCGCGTATCCGCGCCGACGGCTACGCGGCGATCAAGTTGCCACCGACACCGCTCGCCATGGTGGCCGATCACATCGAGCACATCCGCAACGTCGCCGGCATCGATCATGTCGGCATCGGTGGCGACTTCGACGGCAACGACTGGTGGCCCGAGGGCCTTGATGACGTGTCGACCTATCCGAAGCTGTTTGCCGAACTCGTGCGTCGCGGCTGGACCGACGAAGAATTAGGTAAGCTCGCCGGAGAGAACGTGCTGCGTGCCTGGTCACAGACCGAAAAAGTCGCCGCTCGCTTGCAACGTGAGCGCAGGCCTTCGGCCATGCAGTTCTCCTCGCCTGCGCCTCAGTCGCCCTGAGCCGTGCGCCAGGCGAGGGCCGACAGCGGGCCCACCTGCGCCGCGTATTTTTTGGCTTGCGGGCTGACCGCCGTACCGCGTTGCACGCGTCCGGCGATGCCGTGACAAATGCCGGCGAGGCGGAACAGACAATACGTCAGGTAGTAGTGCAGGTCGGGCAGCCCCGAAAGCCCACGGTGCGCGCAATACGCTTCGATGTACTCGCGCTCATCCGGAAGTCCGATCGCTTTGACATCAACGCCACCGAGTCCCCGCACCCCGTCTGAAGAGATGCGGTAGATCATCAGGTTGTAGGCGAAATCGGCGAGCGGATCACCGATGGTCGACAACTCCCAATCGAGCACACCGAGCACACGCGCCGAGTGCGGATCGAACATCATGTTATCGAGCCGGTAATCACCGTGCAGCAAGGTGGGGGCCGGTTCTTCCGCGGGCGCATGGCGCGGCAGCCAGTCGATCAGCCGCTCCATGTCGGGCACGGCACCGGCCGTCTGCGCATCCACCGTGTACTGTTTAGACCAGCGGGCGATCTGTCGCGCGACGTAGCCCTCGGGACGACCGAAGTCTGCAAGACCGATGGCTCGATAGTCGATCGAATGCAGCTGCGCCAGCGTCTGCACCATGGCGGCAAACACGGGGCGCCGCTGCTCATGCGGCAGCTCGGGCAAGCACGGATCCCAAAAGACCCGACCCTCCATGTACTGCATCACATAGAAGGCCGTACCGATCACGGCGACGTCCTCGCAGAGCAGCAGCGGCTGCGCCACCGGGAACTGAGTGTGCGTAGCCAGCGCCTGCATCACCCGAAACTCTCGTTCGATCGCGTGAGCCGAGGGCAGCAGTGTGCCAGGAGGCTTGCGGCGCAGGACGTAGTTCACGCCCAGTCCTTCGAGTCGATAGGTGGGGTTCGACTGCCCGCCCGGAAACTGGGTGACCCGCAGCGGTCCTTTGAACCCGGGCAGATGAGCACCCAGGTGGCGCTCAAGTGCGACGACGTCGAACTCGAGCCCGGGGCGAAACTCGTGCGTGAGGCTCACGGCCTCCCACCACGCCGCGGGCGCGTGTGCTGCGTGCGGAACGGTCGAGGTGCACGCGCGCCTTCAGCCTGAATGCCCGTACCCGCAGGCTGCCAGGCCGGGATCAGCTGATGCTTGCCGGGACCGATGAGATCGGCGCGACCCATCCGGCGTAGCGCTTCGCGCAGCATCGGCCAGTTGTTGGCATCGTGATAGCGAAGGAAGGCCTTGTGCAAACGGCGCACCTTCAGCCCCTTTGGAATCACGACATCTTCGCTACTACGCGAGACGCGGCGCAGCGGATTTTTGCCCGAGTGGTACATCGCCGTGGCCGTGGCCATCGGTGAGGGCAGAAAGGCCTGCACTTGGTCGGCACGGAACCCGTTCTTCTTCAACCACAGCGCGAGCTCGAGCATGTCTTCATCGGTCGTGCCCGGATGGGCCGCGATGAAGTACGGGATGAGGTACTGCTCCTTACCCGCCTCGCGCGAGTAGCGATCGAACAATTCCTTGAATCGATCGTAGGTGCCCACGCCGGGCTTCATCATCTTCGACAACGGCCCCTCGCCAATCGCTTCCGGCGCGATCTTCAGATAGCCGCCGACATGGTGCTGCGCCAGCTCCTTGACGTACTCCGGCGATTCGATCGCGAGGTCGTAGCGCACGCCCGAGGCGATCAACACCTTCTTGATGCCGGGCAACTCCCGCGCCTTACGATATAGCGCGATCAACGGCGTGTGATCGGTGTTGAGGTTAGGGCACACGCCCGGGTAAACACAGGAGGGCTTGCGACAGGCGCTTTCGATCTCGCGGCTCTTGCAGGCAAGACGATACATGTTCGCGGTGGGCCCGCCGAGATCGGAGATGACGCCGGTGAACCCCGGCACCGTATCGCGGATCGTCTCGATTTCACGCAGCACCGAACGTTCCGATCGACTCTGGATGATGCGGCCTTCGTGTTCGGTGATCGAGCAAAAAGTGCACCCGCCGAAGCAGCCCCGCTGGATCGAGATCGAGAAGCGGATCATCTTGTAGGCAGGAATATCCGCATCGCCATAGAACGGGTGCGGTCGCCGCTGGTACGGCAACTCGTAGACCTGGTCCATTTCTTTGGTGGTCAGCGGGATTGGCGGCGGATTGAGCCATACTTCCTGCTGCCCGTGGCGCTGCACGAGTGCGCGCGCATTACCCGGATTGGCCTCAAGGTGCAGGATGCGCGACGCGTGCGCGTACATCACCGGATCGTCGACCACCTGCTCGAACGCGGGCAGTCGGATGACGCTGCGGTCGCGATCGGCTGTCTTGACGCGGCGTACGAAGCGAACGACCTGCGTCGCAGGCTCAGCGGGTGAGCTCGATGCCGCCGACGCCTCAGAAGCCGCACGCGTACCGCCATTGTCATCCATCGCATACGGATCGATCGGCGGGTTGATCGGCCCTGGCGTATCAAGATGCGTGGAGTCGATTTCAACCCAGCCCTCAGGCAGCGCCCGGCGCAGGAAGGCCGTGCCACGCAAATCCGTGATGTCCGTGATCGCTTCGCCTGCAGCGAGTCGATGGGCGATGTCGACGATCTGTCGCTCGGCATTGCCGTACACGAGCAGATCCGCCTTGGCATCGAGCAACACCGACCGGCGCACCTTCTCGGACCAGTAATCGAAGTGCGCAATGCGGCGCAGACTCGCCTCGATGCCACCGATGACGATCGGCACGTTGGCAAAGGCCTCGCGGGCGCGCTGAGCATAGACGATCACCGAACGATCAGGTCGCTTGCCACCCTCACCCGCAGGGGTATACGCATCGTCGCTGCGGATACGTCGGTCGCTGGTGTAGCGATTGACCATCGAGTCCATGTTGCCGGCGGTAATGCCGAAGAACAGGTTCGGCTTGCCGAGTTCGCGAAACGGCTCGGCACTGTGCCAGTCGGGCTGGGCGATGATGCCGACCCGGAACCCCTGCGCCTCGAGCAACCGGCCGATGATCGCCATGCCGAAACTCGGATGATCGACGTAGGCATCGCCGGTGACGACGATCACATCGCAGCTGTCCCAGCCGAGCACATCCATCTCGGCGCGACTCATGGGCAGGAACGGGGCGACCCCGAAGCGGGCGGCCCAGTGCTTGCGATGACCGAACAAGTCGCGTGCCGTTTGCATGGGGGCGAATTAGACCAAAATCCGCCCCACCCTGCCCGGGCTTGTCTTAGGCTACGGGGTCAATGAGCCTATCTGTCTGCGAGGTCCTGCCATGCCACAAGATCGACGACATTTTCTGGCTTCCGCCGCGATGGCGGGTTGGGCGGGGGCCGCACAGGCCGCAGCGGGGCATGGCGGTACGGGGGGCGGCGTGAGCGGGGGCGCCGGCAGCAGCGGCCCCGCGACGGTCGGCGCCATCGGCACCCTGCCGGATCTGACGTTCGCGCAACGCGAACCCTTCCTCGATCGAGAGCGGGCGAGCCGCGTCCTGGCCGCCGAGAATCTCGATGCCCTGCTCGTTTGCCAGGGCCGCAATGTCTTCCACGTCACCAACTTCTTCCCGCTGATGGAGCGGATGAGCCTCACCGCCACGACGCTCGCCCTGGTGCCGCGCGATCCTGCACGCCCGGTGGCGCTGATCATCCCGGCGTTCTCCTACTACTACATCATGGCGGACGACGGCCTGGTGCCAGGCGTCCAGCCCTACGTGTTCACGAGTCCCGCTGCCGACGATCAAGCCACGGCGCCCTCCTTCTATCGACTGAGCGGCGAGGCCTCACCCAAGGAACAGAGACGTCGCGACACGCTGAAGGCTGCAGCGCCGTACCATGCCGACATGGTGCGAGCCCTGCGTGCCGCAGTGCGCGATCTCAAGCTCGATAACGCCCGCATCGGCTATGACGACGACCCGGTCATCGCCCTGCTCGGCAAGGCGGCCTCGACCGTGCAGATGCAAGCCGCCGAAGATACGGCGCGTCGCATCCGTCTCGTGCACACCCCCGCCTCCATTCGCATGATGCGCCTCGCCTCGCACGCAAACGTCGAAGCCGCCCATGCCACCGTCGCAGCAGCGCGCTCACTCGGCAGCATCCGGGCGATCCGGCAGCGCTTCTACGCCGAGGCGGCGCTACGCGGCAATCTTGGGGTGTTCATGGTGGTCAATGGATCATCATCCGAAGCTCATGACGAGCCGCTACGCGAGGGCAGCGCATTTCTCATCGACTGCGTGAGTCATTTACGCAACTTCCATGGCGACTTCGGTCGCACCGTGTTCGTCGGCGAACCCACAGCACGCATGCGCTACTGCACCTCCGCCATGGCAACCTGCTGGCAGGAACTGCAGCCGATGCTCAAGCCGGGCCTACGATTCTCCGAAGTCGGCGGACTCGGCAACGGTCTGCTGCGTAAATTTGGTTTCGATGTGCCAATGAGTTTCGGACCGCACGCGGTCGGTCTCGCTCACAACGACCAGCCACGACGCAGCGCAGACGGCAGCGCCGCGAACTTGGTGATGGAGGAGAACATGATCCTCTCGATCGACATGCCGCTGTTCGAGACTGGCAGCGGTGGCACGGGCCACCTCGAGGATCTGGTGCTGATCACGCCCTCGGGCGCAGTGCCGATCCATGCCGTAGGCAGCAGTACCTACACAATCTAGTCGCCAAGGTGGTCTGACGCCACGGAGGGCGTGCGGATCACACCGGCACGGCAGCCGGGTTGTAGGCCATCAGCCCGAGTGACTCGGCGCTGACGTGCTTGCCGGGGCGGAAATTCTCTTCGCGCCCCGAGTGGTAGTTCAGCGCGGTTTTTCGCGACTCGAGCATCACCCAATTGGCGCGCGGCAGACGCGCCTCCTGATAGCGTCGCAGCGCCTCGCCAATGCTGTCGGCAGCGCTGAACGCGCGACCAATCACCATGCCATCCTCGATGCCCATCGCCGCACCCTGGCCGAGAAACGGCAGCATGGGATGTGCGGCATCGCCAATCAGAGTGACGGCACCGCGAGTCCAATTCGGCAACGGCTCACGATCGAACAAAGCCCACTTGAATAAACCCTCCGGGGGTGCGGAGCGGATGATCGTGCGCACATCCTCGTACCAGCCTTCGTACTCGCGCAGCATTTCTTCGACCGTGGCGCGAATCGACCACCCTTCTTCGCGCCAATCGTCACGCTCAGTCAAACCGACGAAGTTCACGAGCGTACCGCCGCGCACCAAATAGCGCGTAAAACTGCGACCGGGTCCGGTGGATAAACAGGAGGTCGGATCGACAACACCGTCCGGCAGATTGGCCATCGGCACGAGCCCGCGGTAGGCCACGTAGCCGGTGAAGCGCGGCGTCTGCTCTCCAAAGAGCGCCGCGCGCACCCTCGAGCGAACGCCATCGGCACCGATCAGTACGTCGGCCGATGCCATGGTGCCGTTCTCGAAATGGATCGTCAGCGCGCCGTTGTGCTCTTCGACGCTGCGGAAGGCATGACCTGGGCGGATCGCGTCCGGATCGGTGGTGACGACGAGATCAGCCAGCTCCCGATGCAGATCGGCGCGGTGGATCTGGTGGTACGCCGCGCCGTATTTCTCCAGCATTTCGTTGCCGCGGGAAATCTCGACCATCAGCTCGCCGGTCTGCCAGTGCTTCACTCCGCCGCGATTCGGACGCATGCCGAGGCGCTCCAAAACGTCCTCCATGCCGAGTGCATTGAGTACGTGCGTCGCATTCGGACTCACGGTCAGTCCGGCCCCCACTTCGCCCAAACTGGCGGCCTGCTCGTACACGATCGGGCGGAACCCGAACGTTTGCAGGGCACGGGCGGCGGTCAATCCGGCGATTCCCGCCCCGGCGATGGCGATCTTGAGCTGGCGCATGGATGGACGATGCGCCGGTCGCAGACTGACCTCACGAACGGCATGCTCGACAATCCGCATCGTGGGCAAGCGAATCCGCGCTTCGGACAAGACGACCGCAGAGCGCTCAAGTACCATCGCCGACCATGAAGGACCAGACCGCATCGCGCAGGGAGCGCGGACGGATCGTCGTGCGCGGCGCCCGTCAAAATAATCTCAAAAATCTCGATCTCGACCTGCCGACCGGCGAACTGGTGGTGGTCACCGGCGTCTCCGGTTCGGGAAAGTCCTCGCTGGTCTTCGACACGCTGTACGCCGAGGGTCAGCGTCGCTACGTCGAAACGTTTTCACCCTACGCCCGCCAATTTCTTGACCGCATGGACAAGCCTGCGGTCGATCGTATCGAGGGCATCCCACCGGCGATCGCCATCGACCAGACCAATCCGGTGCGCACCTCACGCTCCACCGTGGGAACGATGACCGAACTCAACGACCACCTGAAGTTGCTGTTCGCTCGCGCTGCCCACCTGCATTGCCGGCAGTGCAGTCAGCCGGTGCGGCGGGACACGCCGGCCGATATCCGCCACGACCTCTTGAGCCGCAGCCAGGCGCTCGCACACCCGCGACTGCTGGTGTGTTTCGAGGTGCGGATTCCGAAGAATTTCAAGGAGGCCGAGGTACTCGCGCTACTCGCCAAGCAGGGCTACACCCGCATCCGGCAGCAGAGCAAGACAGGCATCGAGGTGATCCAGGATCGGCTGCGCGCCAGTGCCGACGATCAGGGCCGACTCGGCGAGGCCATCGAAGCTGCGCTGCGCGTGGGTCAAGGACGCCTGCATGTGCACGCACTCGACGCGAACGATGCGGACAAGGTCACCGAGACCTGGCACTACTCGACGACCCTGCACTGCGCCCGCTGCGACATCGCCTACCGCGAGCCCTCGCCGAGCATGTTCTCCTTCAACTCGCCCGTTGGCGCCTGCGAGTCCTGCCGCGGGTTCGGACGCATTATCGGCGTCGATTACGGTCTCGTGATCCCGGACCATGCCAAGACGCTGAGCGATGGTGCGATCCGCATCTGGCAGTCCGAGTCTTATCGCGAATGCCAGCTCGACATGGAGCGCCTGGCACGCAAACGCGGCATTCCCCTCGATGTACCCTGGCGTGAACTCAGTGCGGCGCAGCGCGATTGGGTCATCGAAGGCGAAGGCCCCTGGAAGAAAAACGTCTGGTACGGGGTGCGACGATTCTTTGCCTGGCTCGAGACCAAGGCATACAAGATGCACATCCGCGTGCTGCTATCGAAGTATCGAGCCTACACGCCCTGCGGCAACTGCCACGGCGCACGGCTCGCTCCCGAGCCGCTGCTGTGGCGCTTGGGCACGACGCAGCTCGCGCAGCAAGCGCTCGGCGCGCGTGAGCGCTTCATGCCGGTCGGTGCCACATGGAGTGTTGAACAACTGCAGACGACGCCCGGGCTTTGCATCCACGATCTCATGCTGCTGCCGCTCGAGCGCAGTCGCGATTTCTTCGATGGCTTAAGGCTCGAGGGAGTACTCGACGAAGCGGTGGAATTGCTGCTGGCTGAGATCCGCGGCCGCTTCCGCTATCTGTGTGACGTGGGACTCGGCTATCTCACGCTCGATCGACAATCGCGCACCCTCTCGGGTGGCGAGGTGCAGCGCATCAATCTGACCACGGCGCTCGGCACCTCCCTAGTCAATACGCTGTTCGTGCTCGATGAGCCGTCGATCGGCCTGCATCCGCGCGACATGCAGCGGGTTATCGAGGTCATGCATCGCCTGCGCGATGCGGGCAACTCGCTGCTCGTCGTGGAGCACGATCCGCAGATCATGCTGCAGGCCGATCGCCTGCTCGACATGGGACCGGGTGCCGGCGAGCATGGTGGCCAGATCGTGGCCGCAGGACGGCCCGACGAGGTCACGCGTCATCCGGACTCCCTGACGGGTGCCTACCTTACGGGGCGCAAGGCCGTCGAATTGCCGCAGACGGGCGGCGCGGCACGCGCGGTGGAACGGCACCTCGAAGTGCGCGGCGCTCGACTGCACAACCTGCAGGACATCACGGTCCGCTTCCCGCTCAATCGACTCGTCTGCGTGACCGGTGTGTCCGGGTCCGGCAAATCGACGCTGATTCAGGATGTGCTGTATCCGGCACTGCTCAAGCACCTCGGTAAACCGACGGAGACTGCTGCAGAGTCCGTGGAGCTACGCGGTGCGCAGCATATCGTGGACGTCACCTTCGTCGATCAGACACCGATTGGTCGCACCACGCGCTCGAATCCCGCGAGCTATGTCGGCGCCTTCGATGTGATCCGTGAACGCTTTGCGCGTCTCGCCGAGTCGCGCGAGCGCGGCTATACGGCGGGCACCTTCAGCTTCAACTCCGGCACCGGTCGCTGTCCGAGCTGCACCGGCAGCGGCTTCGAACATGTCGAGATGCAATTCCTCTCCGACGTGTACCTGCGCTGTGGCGAGTGCGACGGGCGACGCTACCGCGCCGAAACACTGGAAGTGCGTTGCCCCGGCCCCGGAGGGCGCTCGGCCAGCATCGCCGATGTGCTCGAGATGACCGTGACCGAGGCCTTGGAATTCTTTGCCGACGTACCGGATCTCGCTGCGCGTCTGGCACCGCTCGCCGACGTCGGACTCGACTATCTGCGTCTGGGTCAGCCGGTGCCGACGCTCTCGGGTGGCGAAGCGCAGCGACTGAAGCTCGCCGGTCACCTTGTCGAGTCGGCCGAGAGTCGTGCGGGCGGCAAGCTGTTCCTGTTCGATGAGCCGACTACGGGTTTGCACTTCGAAGACATCGCCAAGTTGCTCGGTTCGTTCCGCAAGTTGCTCGATGCCGGGCACTCGCTGATCGTCATCGAGCACAATCTCGATGTGATCCGCGCTGCGGAGTGGATCGTGGACTTGGGTCCCGAGGGTGGCGACGGCGGCGGACACATTGTTGCCTGCGGCACACCCGCAGAGCTTGCAGTCGAACCGCGCTCGCACACCGGGCGCGCCTTGGCCGAATACCGCCTTGAAGCACTGGCGGTGGCACCTGTGGTGCACGAGGTTGCTGAACCCGTGGGTTCGGATGCCATCGTCGTGCGTAACGCGCGCGAACACAACCTGCGCAACATCGACGTCGATATCCCGCGCAACGCGTTCACGGTGATCACCGGAGTATCGGGCTCGGGCAAGTCGACGTTGGCCTTCGACATCATCTTCAACGAAGGTCAGCGGCGCTACCTCGAATCATTGAATGCGTATGCGCGGCAATTCGTGCAACCGGCCGCGCGACCTGAGGTCGATGCGATCCGCGGCATTCCGCCGACCGTGGCCATCGAGCAGCGCACCAGCCGCGGCGGCCGCAAGAGCACGGTGGCAACGCTCACGGAGATCTACCACTTCCTGCGACTGCTGTACGTCAAGCTCGGTACGCAGTTCTGCCCCGACTGCGACGTCGCCATCGAGCCGCAGAGCGCCGAGGCCATCGCCGCACGAATCCTCACCGACTATCGTGGCAAGACGGTCGACCTTCTGGCGCCACTCGTCGTTTCCCGCAAGGGCTTGTACACGGATCTGGCCAAGTGGGCGGCAACGAAAGGCTATCGCGAACTGCGCGTCGACGGTGAGCGCATCGCCGTCAAGCCGTGGCCGCGACTCGATCGCTTCAAGGAACACAACATCGAACTGCCGGTGGCGCGGCTCGGTATCTCGCCACGCGGCGAAGCGGACCTTCGCAGCAAGCTGACCGAGGCGCTGCACTACGGCAAGGGGGTCGTGCAGGTACTCGTACAAGGCAGTCGTACGCCGGTAGTGTTCTCGACCAAACGAGCCTGCCCTGCCTGCGGCAAGAGTTTCGCCGAACTCGATCCGCGAATGTTTTCGTTCAATTCCAAGCAAGGCTGGTGCGAAGGCTGTTTCGGCACCGGCCTGCAATTGCACGATTTCGACGCTGAGCAGACCGGCGAAGAAGCCACCTGGAACGAGTGGCAGGACGGTGAACCGGGCAGCTGCGACAGTTGTCAGGGCGAGCGACTGAACCGAATCGCGCGCTCGGTACGTTTTCGCGGGAAGTCGATCAGCGCCTTCACCTGCGAGACGGTCGACGATACGGCCGCGGCGATCGCACGCTTCAAGCTCTCGCGTCGCGAGCAGGCGATCGCCCGCGATCTGCTGGAGGAAATCCGCACCCGCCTCGGCTTCCTCAGCAGAGTGGGTCTCGGCTACCTCAGTCTCGAACGCGCGGCACCGACCCTCTCGGGCGGCGAAGCACAGCGCATCCGCCTCGCGGCGCAGCTCGGCTCGAATCTTCGCGGCGTCTGCTACGTACTCGATGAACCTACCATCGGCTTGCATCCGCGTGATAACCGCATCCTGCTCGATGCGCTGGCCGAACTCGCAGCGCATCAAAACACCCTCGTCGTCGTCGAGCACGACGAGGACACGATCAAGCGGGCCGATCACGTCATCGATCTCGGTCCCGGTGCCGGCGTACGCGGCGGGCAGGTGGTCGGCGAGGGACGTATCGCAGACCTACTGGCCAATCCAAACTCAATCACCGGTCGGTACTTGCGTGAACCGCTGCGCCACGCCGCGAAGCCACGGCGTGCCGTCAGTTCACGTACGCCGTCACTGCGCATCGAGTCGGCCATGCTGCACAACCTGCATGATCTCGATGTGCGCGTGCCGCTCGGTTGCCTGGTCATCGTCACGGGCGTATCGGGCTCGGGCAAGTCGTCGCTGGCGCGCGATGTGCTGCACGCCAGTGCCCGCGCGCTCGTCGATGGCGGAGGCAAGCCCATCGGCTGCAAGGCGCTGCACGGCATGGAACAGGTCGATCGCGTACTGGAAGTCGATCAGACACCGATCGGCAAGACGCCCCGCTCGTGTCCGGCAACCTACGTCGGCATCTGGGACGAGATCCGCAAGATATACGCCGGAATGTCCGAGGCGCGCCTGCGCGGTTACGGCCCCGGCCGCTTCTCGTTCAACACGGCAGGCGGTCGCTGCGAAGCGTGCGAGGGCCAGGGCGTGCAGACCGTTGAAATGAGTTTCCTGCCCGATGTCAAAGTGACTTGCGACAGCTGTCGAGGCAGCCGCTTCAATGCCGAGACGCTCGCGGTCACCTACCGCGAGCGCAGCATTGGCGATGTGCTCGCCATGAACATCGAAAATGCGGCGGAGTTCTTTCGACCGCACGCGGCGCTGCACCATGTGTTGTCGCTGCTCTGCGACGTCGGCCTTGGCTATCTGACCCTCGGGCAACACAGCCCGACTCTGTCGGGCGGCGAGGCGCAACGCATCAAGCTCGTCACCGAGCTCGCCAAAGTCCGCACGGACCTGCGTGCACCGCTGCGTGCCAAACCGAAACACACCCTGTATGTGCTGGACGAACCAACAGTCGGTCTGCACATGGCCGACGTGGAAAAACTCATCCACGTGCTGCATCGCCTGGTCGACGCGGGTAATACGGTGGTGCTGGTCGAGCACAACCTCGATGTCATCGCCGAGGCGGACTGGGTCATCGATCTCGGGCCGGAGGCTGGAGCGGGCGGGGGACGACTCGTGGCACAAACCACGCCGCAGGAACTCTCCCGGCGCAAGGGCCGCTCCCATACGGGTCAGGCACTGCGGTCGTTTCTGGCGGAGCGGGCGCAAACGGGCTAGGCTCCCCGCGATGGCCCACGACCTTGTCTGCTGGAAATGCGGGGCAGCCCTCGCGGCGTTGTCGCTGCCCCTGCGCAGGCTCGACGAATGTCCGGCCTGCCGCGCGGAGTTGCACGTCTGCCGGATGTGTGTCGACTACGACACCCGCATCGCCAAGCACTGTCGTGAACCCACGGCCGAAGAAGTCAGTCAGAAAGACCGCGCCAATTTCTGCGACCACTTCAAGCCACGTGCCGCTGCCTACACGCCGCCCGACCAACGCGCGATCGATCACTCCCTCTCGGAGCTCGCGCGTCTGTTCGGCAAAAAATCGGGCTGACACTCGCCATGTCGGGTCGACAGGATCCGCAACTCGTCCGCCTGCAACTGTGGTTGCTCGCAGGCTGGACCGTGCTGATCCTGAGCGCATCGCTGTATCCGTTCGATTGGGATCTGGAGCGCCTGCGCACCGAGCTCGCGCAAGGCCTGCCACGGCTGCTGCAGTGGCGGGCTGCCTCGCAGCGGGACATGCTCGTCAATCTCTTGCTCTATGTGCCGTTCGGGCTCGTCGCCGCCATGACGCTCGCCGATCGTCGCAGCCGGCTACAACGATTCGTGGCGCCGGTGCTCGCGGCCGCCGCGCTCTCGTTCGGGGTCGAGCTGGCCCAGCACGCGCTGCCGCCACGCGATCCGAGTCTCGCGGATTGGGTGTTCAATATCATCAGTGCAGCGCTCGGTACCGTTCTCGCGCTGGCCTATCAGGCACTGCCCGTACGCCCCCTGTCGGCTCGACTGCAACGCCTGCAGATCGGACCCGCACTCGGCCTGCTCATTGCACTCTGGCTGGTGTCGCACCTGGCGCCATTCGTGCCGCGACTTCGACCCGGGCGGATCACCGCGGCGATAGACTACAGCCTCAGCATCCCGCTATCGCCGAGTCGACTGCTCGCCTACTTTGCCTGCTACGTGATCCTCGGCGCGCTCGTGCGCACTCTCATGCGCCGCGACTCCTTCTGGCCCTGGTTCATCGCGCTGCTGGGATTGTCGCTCGGGGCACGATTGCTATTCGTCGGACAACATCTGACGCTCGATGAGTGCGGCGGCCTGTTGCTGGCCCTGCCGGTGCTGCTGCTTGGACGATCGCAGGGGGTCAAGACCGGTCAGACGGGCCTTTTCATTGCAGCCGGATGCGGTTTCATCGCCGCCGCGCTCACACCCGTAACGCCGGCGCCAGCGGAACTCGCCCCGACCTGGGTACCGTTTGCGGAATTGACCGGTGAAATCGTTGACCCCGGGGCGCTGCCGCTGCTCGAGCGCCTGTTCCTCGGCATCGGCCTCGCCTGGCTCGCCAGCACCAGTCGCACCGGCTCGTTCCCGCCGCTGCTGCTAGCGCTCCTGGTCGCCGTCGGCTGCGAATTCCTGCAACAATGGGTGCCGGGGCGCGTCCCAGACCCTTCGGACTTTGCAGCCCTGCTGATTGGGGCTGCACTGGTGCAAGCCGCTCCACGACTCGACCTGCGCACGGGAAGACTATGAGCAAGCCATTGTTGAAAACTCTGTTCGGCTTCATTTTCCTGAGCCTCCTCGCCTATACGAGCTATGCCAGCCTGCAACAACCAGTCTGGGAGTGGCAGGGACTCGTCAGTGAGCCTGATCGCTGGTGGACCATCGCAACACTCATCGACGCGTACTACGGCTTTCTGACCTTCTACGTCTGGGTGTTTTACAAGGAGCAGCGTGTGCTGCCCCGCATCGTCTGGTTCGTCGCCATCATGCTGCTCGGCAACATGGCCATGGCCGCCTACGTGCTGCGCGAGCTCGCTCGCCTCGGCCCCGATGAACCCGCTGCCGCCGTGCTCACCCGCCGCAACGGCTGATGCACGACCGCTAATGCACGACCACTGATGCACGACCACTGATGCACCATCACTGATGCACCACCACTGATGCGAAACTTCTTCCGCCAACGCGTGATCGATCCGCTGCTGGGCCTGCTCAAGCAAGGCTTGTCGCCGCGTGAGCTCGCGCTGTGTCTCGCACTCGGCGCGGGCGTCGGTGTGTTTCCGGTACTTGGCGTCTCGACGCCGCTGCTGACCTTCATCGCCTTCGCGAGGCGCCTCAACCTCGCCGCCATACAGCTCGTGAGCTATCTCATGTCGCCGATACAGCTGGCACTCATTATTCCGTTCGTACGAGCCGGCGAGTGGGTGATCGGCGCGCCGCGTCAACCGCTCACGGTTGAGGAAGGCCTGCGCATTTTGGCCGATGGCGTATGGCAGGCCATCGTCATCCTGCGGGATGCGATCCTGCATGGCTCGATCGGCTGGTTACTGATCGGCCCGCCGGTTATTTATATACTTTACCGCTCGCTCATCCCGGTGCTCGAGCACACCGCGCAACGCCTGAAGGTTCAATCGCCTCCATGAGTCAGGAACCCGCCCCATCCCTCTCGATGCGACTTCTCGAAGCCGACCGCGTGCCCGACTGGTTGATCCGCAACCGTATCCGCGCGCTGCTGCAGCAACGGCTGCAAGAAGAAGACAAGGGTGATCCGCAATCCCAGCAGGAACATCTGATGGCGATGGTGCGTAGCCTTCGCGAGAGCCCGATTGCTATCCATACGGCCGCGGCCAACGAACAGCACTACGAGGTGCCGACGGCGTTCTATCTGCAGACGCTCGGTAAGCACCTCAAGTATTCGAGCTGCTTCTACGAGGACTTCGACGTCAGTCGCGCCGCCGACAATCTTGATGCCGCTGAAGCGCGCATGCTGAAGTTGACCTGCGAACGCGCACGACTCCGGGACGGCGATCGGATCCTCGAACTCGGCTGCGGCTGGGGCTCGCTGTCGCTGTGGATGGCCGAGCACTTTCCGAATTCGCAAATTACGGCAGTGTCGAACTCGCGCACGCAGAAGCAGTTCATTGACGCGCGAGCGGCCGAGCGCGGACTCAAGAACCTGACCATCGTCACCTGCGATGTGAATCAGTTGGAGTTCGATGCCAACACCCGTTTCGACCGTGCGGTGTCGGTGGAAATGTTCGAGCACATGCGCAACTACCAGACCCTGCTCGGACGCATCGCCAGCTGGCTGAACCCGGGTGGCACGCTGTTTGTACACATCTTCACGCATCATCGCTTCGCTTATACCTTCGAGGTACGGGACGAATCTGACTGGATGGCGCGTTACTTCTTCACCGGCGGCATCATGCCGAGTGACGATCTGCTGCACTATTTCCAGAAGGATCTTCGCCTCGCCGATCACTGGCATGTCGATGGGCGGCATTATCAGCTCACCTCCGAGGCATGGCTGCAGAAGATGGACGCGCGGCGTGAGGCCCTGATGCCGGTCCTCGCCGAGGCCTACGGCGCAGAGCATGCGACGCGCTGGTGGGTGTACTGGCGAGTATTCTTCATGAGTTGTGCGGAACTCTTTGGCTATCGAGGTGGACGCGAATGGCTGGTGTCCCACTACCTCTTCGAAAAGCGCTGACCAGCGCACTTTGGGTGATGTCAGTGGCCGCAACGATGCCACTGGCCGCCGCCGCTGCGCCGTCGCCACCCCAAGTCGATGCTCGGCTCGCCGATCAGGCAGCGCTCAAGCAGGCGCTTGAGCGCAACGATCTCTCTGCAGCCGCGGCACTGGCAACGCAAATCGTCACGCGCACCGAAGATCGCTTCGGCAAAGACGCAGCGGAACTCGTCAATCCGCTGACCAACCTCGGCACGGTGGCCTATCGACGCGGTGATTTCGTCGCCGCCGAAATCGCCTATCAGCGAGCAGTGCGCTTGATCGACGGCCAGTTGTCGGGCGCGGATCGTCGACTCATACGCCCGCTGCAGGGACTGGGTGAGACCTGGCTCGCAGCCGGCAAGCCCAACGAGGCCACCATCGCGCTCAAGCGCGCTGTCGATTTGTCACGCAACCTCGATGGTCTCTACAACATCGAGCAACTCGATCTCGTCGATGCGCTGATCGAGGCACTGGAGGGCGCCGATCGTTTGAGCGAAGCGGAGCGCGAACACCAGAACGCCTTTCGGGTCGTGGAAACGGCCTACGGAAAGAAGGATCTGCGCCTGATCGAACCGCTCGATCGCTATGCGCGCTGGTATGAGTCGGTAGGCCGCTACGCTACTGCGCGCGGCTTGCACGCGCGCGCCTTGCAATTGGCCGAAGAGCTTTCACCGACCAAGCCGGTGCTCGGCGTACCGGCCTTGCGCGGGTTGGCTCGAACCTGGTTTCTCGAAGCACTGTACGGTCCCGAGATTGAACCCACGACGGCAGGCCCGGAGATGGGCGACGGCACGGAACTGTTTGCACCCAATGCAGGCGCCGGTCGTCTGAACAACGACGGGGAGCGCGCCCTGCGCTTCGCGCTGGCCATCCTCGATGCACAGAAACCGATCGATGCGGTATTGCGCAGTGAGACGCTGGTCCAACTCGGCGATTGGCACTTGATCGCCGGCAACGGCAGTCGGGCCTTCGGACACTATGCCGATGCCTGGAAGGCGCTGGACGCCCTGCCGGAGCAGCGCAAGTGGCTGCAGTCGCCGAGATTGCTCTTCTATCGTGCTCCGGCCACGGCTGCCTCGCGCCTGAGGCCCACGGATCCCACCGAGTATGTCGCCCGCGAAGTGCGCTTCCGCGTGCACGTAGGGCGCGACGGCAAGGTCATAGAGCCGGCGGTCGAGTCATCGGATGCCCCCGACGCCACGCAGAAATCGGCCGCGTTCGCACTGCGCCGCGCCCGCTATGCGCCGCGCCTCGAGAACGGCGAACCGGCAGAGACCGAGGGCGTGCCGTTCCGCGAAACCCTGCTCGTCAGGATTCCGAAGGAGAACCCGGCGCCGCCGGCGCCGGAGGCACCGCACCCGGCACGATGAGCGGCGGTGCATCGTTGCCGATCACTGCGCCGGGACGCCAACTCGGGTTGCTGCGGCGCGATTCGCGGATCGGCAGCACGTCGATGTCGAGGGCAGCCGCCAATCGGGTCTGCACCTCGGCGGGGTCTGCCACGAGCTTGGTGCCCGCCGACAATTCCTTGGCGAGCGGCAACTCCGGGAACTGCGTAAGAAACTTGGCGGCCGCATCGCGCATCGCGGCACGCGTCGCTTCATCCATGGGGCCGCCCGAGCCAAACCCTTCGGCGAGTCCGGTGCCGTAGCCCGTCAGCGTCAAGCTGTCGTACCGCACGCCATCGGGCGCGAGCACATTGACGCGATAACGGATGGTCACCGCGACGTAATCGCCGCCGGTTTCTTGGGCGGTCGCGAACGAGTACTGCTCGATGCGCGGCTCGAAGATGGCCTGCAAACCCTCGGACTTGCGAGCCACCTCGAGTTCAGAGAATTCGCGTACCTCGCGGAACAGGCTGTCGAGCACCTCGCGTGCCACGACCTGCTGGCCCTGCCCGAGTGCCACACTCCAGACGACGCCCGCTCGGGTCTCCGAGTGCGCATAGCTGCTCTGGTCGGCAGGCACCAGCAGTCCCACCGTCGCGGGGATTTCCTGCACGAGCGCCTTCGGCAAAACCGGTTTCGGCGCGATGGTCACGCCACCGCAACCGGCCAACAGCACTGCGACACCCGCTCCGGCTAGTTGCCACCGACGCATGTGATCACCCCTCCGATGTTCATGCTCATTGCGCAGGACTTGGTGTTGGTGAGGCCAACGAACGTGCCGTCGTTGCGCTCGCACATGGCTCTCATTAGGGCGGAGAACCGGATGTTTGTAAATGGCGTCATACCAGGCGCCTCCGGAAAGCCGACTGCGTGGATGCGCACCCTGCGCCGGCCTGAGGCATCAGGACGATTGATGCGATCCACCGCATCCAGTGCGCTCTGAATGCTCTCGCCGGTGAACTCGTCCCCGAGCACGTAAATGCTGATGCGCTTGTCTGCCGACCAGTAGTTTCGGATCGCCATTTCGATGCCGTCAGCTGGACTCGAGTCGCTGAAGCTGCGCCAGCTGCGCATGCGCTGCACGATATCCGTGCGCAGCGGCGCGCTGTCGGTGAGCCAGCGCCCTCGAGACCCGGCGAAGAGCTCTCGCCCATTGTCATCGACGATTTGCAGTCCCTTCAGGCGCGGGTAGATGTCGAGGATCTCGCGCATCACCTCGATCGCCGTCTCCCAGTGGCCACCCTGCATACTGCCCGAGGTGTCGATGAGAAAGATCACGTAGTCGCTATCGACCGGTATGCCGCCCACCGCTTGGGTGGTAATGCTGCGGCGGGTTCGCGAGGCCTGAACGAGGCGTTTGTTCTGCTCGGAGAGTTCGTCGAACGCGGCCAGCAACTCGGTCTCGAGGATGTTGCTCACCGCCGCATCCTGACGAGAAGTATTGAACTGGCCGCGCAACGCGGATATTTCACCGGCCGCCTTAGCGAGGTTCTGACGCTCGCGCATGAGCTTGTCTACCCGTCCCTTGAGCTCACGCTGCAGCACTTCGGACTCGCCGCGGATCACGAATAGCTCCTCCTGCAGCTTCTTCAGCTGCATTTGCAGATCCTCGCGAGATCGCTCGATGACGAGCGGCTGCCCGAACTCGGAGAGCACGAGCAGCAGAATGATCGCGCCGAATCCACAGCAGATCACATCGAGGAACGAGAGGCTGAAGACCTCTGTCTCGCGGCGTTTAAGTCTCATGGCCAATCCGGCGAGGGCATCACGAAGGCCCCCTTGGTCATGCGCGCCAGTCCCCAGAACCGATGCGGCGCCGGCACATCGCCCTTCATCGGCAGCAAAATCACATCGACAGGAATATTGCGGTTGAGTCCGCGCACGGCCTCGTCGAACAGGCGAGCCCGTGCCGCTGCATCGACGTACTTGCGCAGCGCCGGCGCCGCTGCGCCCTGCGTCGGTAGACCGTCGGTGATGAGGATCACCTGATCCGGCGGCTGCGGCATGGCACGGATCGCGGCGAAGGCGTTGATCAGGCTTGTGCCACCTTCGGGCGAGAGACCCGCCATGCGATCGAGCACCTGATCGCGGCGCGCTTCGTCTTTGGCGGGCAACCATTGCCCCTCCGTACCCGGAAGGAGCGGCGTCGCCGAAGTATTGAAGCCGTACACCTGATACTGGGAGGTGTCGGGGATTTCCGCGACGACCCACGCGCCAATGTCGCTGGCACGACGCCACTTCGAAGCGGCTCGCTTGCTCGCCTCCGGTGAGTTGCGCAGACGAATGATGTTGACGAGATCCTCATCAAGCATGCTCGATGAGCGATCGAGCAGCACGAGGATGCGCCGACCCTTGAGCGTCAACCCCGTGATGTAACGGCGACTCGCCATGGACTTGCCCGCACCGACCCGCTCGGCGCGTGGCGTATCGACCTTGGCGCTGGCTTCGAGCCGGCGCGTACTCTCCTGCAGTGCGCGCACCTCGGCCTTGAGCTTCTCCACTCGCTCGCGCTTGGCGAGCGTGTCGGAATCGTAGATGAAACTTTCCTCGCGCTTACGCTGCAGCTCCTCGATGAGCTGGGTAGCACGAGAGGAGGCCGAGACCGTCTCGCTCTCGGTCATCTGCAGAGAATTGCGCAGGCGCACGAGGTTGCGCGCACCCGTCAGCACCTCCTCCTCGAGCTTGGACACCTGCGCCGCCAGATCTTCCGCTTTGCGAGTTCGCTCAATGCCACTCTGCGCACTGATGATGGTGTAAAAAAGGATGACGGCACCAAAGCCGCAACAGATCACATCGAGAAACGAGAGGCTGAAGACCTCAACCTTGCGACGGGCCATCCGCTTCCCCCACCGCAACAAACCCGAACTCGATACCCGGATCGCCGAGGCGCATGCGATCGCCTGCGAGCACGTTGACGCGACCGACAACACGCTGATCGTTCAGCCAAGTGCCGTAACGACTGTGATCCTGCAGCGTGACGCCTCGCTCATCCCGCTGCAGCGAGCAATGCAGCCGCGATACGCCGGCGACGCCCTCGCCGACTTGCACTCCCGCACTGTCGACCTCGCGCCCCACTTCGATGGGTCGACCTCGCGGCAGACTGACCACACGGCCCTCCCAGAGCAAATGCGTCGGGCTCTGTGCAGCGATCGTCCCGTCGGATCGCGGCAACTCCAGCGGGCTCTCGAGCGGCGTGCTCCAGAGCGCATGGCCGCGCTGCAGCGTGACGCTGCCGTCGGCGGCAGCCATTGTCTGTTGCAGCGAGGCCGCACGTGCGGCAACACCCGGGCTCATGGTCAACACGCGGCAGCCGCGCAGTTCATCGAGCTTGGCGCGCAGGCCCGGCAACTCCAGCAGCGCGCGATCGAGCAACACGTCGACCGCACCAACGGGGCGAACCTCCTGCAGGGCAGCAAGCAGATCTCGATAGATGCTCTGAGCACGGTGGGCAAACTGCTCGGTAGCGAGGCTGATCTTGCGCGGCTCACCTGCAGCGGGCAGTTCGATGGTCGCAGAACCTGTCGCGGTCGCGCTCGCCCACGCCTGCGGCAGCAGGTCGAACAACTGCTGCTCGGAGGTTGCATCGTGCAGTGGGTCGAAGCGCGTGCGCAGCACCATCGCTTCGCTGGCCAGTTGCAGCCAGGCCTGCTGCAAGGCCGCAGCACCGGAACCCCGCCGTACGGCTAAGGCGCGCGTACGCGCTTCGCCGGACTCGACCACCACCCGCGCCGCAGCCACGTGCTGTTGGCCGAGCTGTACGACCAGCGTGCTGCGCTGCAGACCGAGCGCGGCAACCGTCAGCGATGCCGCATCGTGGAATCCACCCACGGTGATGCCATCGGCGCGTAGCGCCCCGAGCAGAGGCGCGAGTGCTGCAACGGGCAACGCCGGCGGCACGGCCACCTGCACCGCCGCTTCACGATCGACATTCGCCTCGGCGAGGCGCCCGCGTAATTCAGCCCGAGCCAGTGTCAGGGCCATGGCGGGCGAGGCAGAACTCGCGGTACCGAGCAAGGACCAATGATCGGCACTGACGGCACGCGGCGTACGGCGCGCGGTGGCCATCGCATCGGTACCAAAACGCCGTGCATCCGCGGGATCTGCATAAATGATCGACGGCCGCACCGAGTTCAGCTCGCCTGCGATGGCGAGTGCCAGCGCAGCGTCGTTCAAATGCAGTCCCGCTGTGCTCACGAACGCGCCTGCAGATTGCGCACGATCTTCTGATCGAGCCAGGTCTCGGTGTCGAGCACCCGCCGCTCCTGCGCCTGCTGCAGTTGCTGCATGAGGAACATCAGCAGAATCGACAGCAACAGGGCGATCAAAGTCGAGTTGAAGGCGACACCCAGACCTTCGGTCACACCGGAAATGTCCCCCGTGACGGCCTTATGTGCCTGCGACAAGGCGTCGCCGATGCCGCGTACCGTACCGATGAAGCCGATCGCTGGAATGGCCCAGGCGATATAACGCAGCAGCGCGAGATCGGAATCGAGCCTATCTGCCTCGGACTGACACACGCCGTGCGCTACGGTGGAGGCATCCTGCACGTTGCGCGTGGCACCGAAGCGCGCCAACGCCGCAAGCAGCGCACGCGGCACGAGCAGGTTGCGCGTCTCTTCAGGCAGGCTTTCGAGCTGACGCGCGTATTCCCGCGTGTCCTCAGGAAGGATCTTCATGCCGTCCGCCAAGCGCAGTAATTCCGCCTCGAGCACCTGACGTTCGCGGCGCTGTTCGATGGCCTTGTACCCGAGAATCGCCAGTGCCCACAGCATCAGGATGATTTCGGCCTCCTGCTCGTAGTCCTTGATGACCACGTAGATCGAACGCTGCTGCACGTAGTTCGGATCCTTGAGCATGCGCTCGCGATCGGCGCGCATCGTAGCCTCGGCCACTGGCCTCACGTGCAGGACGTACATCGCGTGGACGATCACCGTGGAGATGAGCAGCGCAACGATGGTGAAAAGAAATTCGTTGGGTAGTTTGCGTTTCATATGTCGATGGGCAGGCTGATGTTGTTGTCTGCAGAATCGCGGTATTCGGGCAACTCGTCGTCCGAGGTCTTGGGCGGTGCAGTGCGCCGCGCGACTTCTTCGGCCTCGTTCGTGTCGGCAGCGGAGTTGGTGCTCGTCGACGGGTTGGTCTGCGCCGGGTTGGTCTGCGCCGCGCCGGTCGGCGTCGAGGGCCCCGCATCCTGTGCGACGGCGCGCAGCATGGCGAGCGTTGCGCCCCAGCAGAGCAGCGCGCCGGTCGTGGTGATGAGGATCATCTGCCAAGTGCGGGCACTGCCTCGACCTCTTTGTTTATTCCGCATACCGTCATTCGGCATAGCGCGCCACCCTGAAGCCGATCGTCTGCGAGGGCGCATCGCCCCCCTCACGCCACGCCGCGCGCAACTCCGCAAACGACGTGGTCCTGAAATGACTGCCCTTGATCACGTGTCTTGCGCCGCTCGGCGGACCGAGTGGGTCGGTCCCACCACCCGCAGCATCGAACGAGGCGTAGGTATCATGCACCCATTCGGACACATTGCCGGTCATGTCGAAGATGCCGAGCATGTTGGCCGGAAACCTGCCGGGCGGCGCCACCACCGGGTAATCGTCGGCCCAGCCCTCGAGTACTTTCGGCATCTCACTCGCTGCCTCACTGCCCGCGAGGTTCGCGAAGCCCGCGGGCGGCGGCAAAGCATCGCCCCACTCGTAACGCCGCGCCCGCATACCAGGACCGGCGTAGCGCGCGACGAACTCCCACTCCGCCTCGGTCGGCAGACGATATCCAGCCGTCACCGATTGCTTCAGCACCCACTTGCCATCTTTCTGCTCGTAGGCGACGGGCAAGCCCTCGGCCGTCGACAGCCAGTTGCAGTACTGCGCCGCGTCGCTCCAGGTCACACCTGTTACGGGCTGACCATCGAGATCGAGCGTGCGCTTGCCGATGAATCCCGAAGCGTGGGCCGGTCGAAAACGGCGGAATTCGCCGTTAGTCACCTCACGCGTGCCGAGATAGAAGGGCCTTGCCAGCGTAACAGGACGCGAGAATTCATTGGCTCGGCGCCCCTGCTCGCGTCGCTCGCTGCCCTGCGTGAAGCTGCCCGTCGGTATCAGACGCAACAAGGTACCCGAATCGCTCTTCATGGCACTCGGCGGTGGCTTCCAATCAGCCTTCCGGCCTTCGGGAATCAAAGAATAATCGACTCGTCGCTCGACTGCCGCCGACAGGTCTACTTCAAACCGGGCGGTCTGCAGCCCGCTGCGCCGCGCCTCGATCAGATGCTTGCGTGCGGGTAACTCGATCGACAGCGGTGCCTTGCCTCGTTCGGTGCCATTGACCCAGATGTCGGCATCCACGGGATCGCCTTGCACGGTCAGGCGCACGAGCACCGGCTGCAGCGTCATCGCGAGATCGATCCGTCGGCCGCTTTCCGCGACGACTCGCCGTTCCGTTGCACGATAGCCCTGCAGCGAAGCGCCGATGGCGTGCTCCATGCCCGCAGGCAAGGCGACGGTCAGTGGCGTTCGACCGCGGAATACGCCACCGACGGTCACGTCGGCGCCCGTGGGCCGCGAGGTCACCCGCAGATCCGCATCGGGTGCGCCGAGTACGACGGGGCCGACTCGCGTCGTCTCGCCCGCGCGCACAAGCACGGCGCTCTGCCACGCCTTGCTGCCAGATGCAGCGACCGTGAGCCGATGCACGCCCGCGGGCACATCCACCGTGGCCGGCAAGGGCCGCGGCGCGGCGCCATCGATCGCCAGGGTCGCACCGCCAACTGCGGCACTCACTTCGAGGCGACCCCACGAAGACTGCATAGGGATACGCAACGCCTGACGCACGCCTTTACCGGTCACCTTGACGCGCTGGATGACATCGAGATGTCTATCGGCTCGCAAGGTCAGCGTGCGCTCGCCGCCTGCGACCTTGATGTCGTCGCTGGTCTTGCCGAGCTCTGCACCATCGACGAATACGCGCGCAACGACACCTCCGGTGTCGATTTCGAGTACTCCGGGCAAAGGCGTGAGCCGCAGTGACAACTCGAGTGGCTGATCCTCGCGAACGCTGACCGTGCGCTGCAGATCCGCGTAGCCCTGGAGTCTTGCCGTCACGGTGCGCTCACCCGGCAACATCATCAGCGTGTTCGATGCGCGCCAACCCAAGCCGCTGACCGACACATCAGCCTCAGCCGGCTGCACCACAAGCGTGACGGGCTGCAACCTCGAGGCCAGCACCGCGAGTCCAGCACACAGGACGAGTAGCAAGACAGCGATCAAACCGGTGGCCCGTCGCGGCATGCGCGAGTCCGTAGCCACAGAGGCGCCCACTCGCGGCTCGGCCTGTGCATCGACGACCGTGGCGACGATGCGTACATCGTCTGCGAAGGACTCGGCGTTCGACTGCGCCTCGTTGCGAATCGGCTCAATCGTCGCATTGCCGGCAAGATGGCGGATCGACAGCGTGGCCGAATTAGGCTGCAAAGACTCGACGATCAGCCGAGCGCTGCCGACGCTGCACACGTCCTGCGGCTGCAGCGCCCGAAACTCACCTGCCGCGAGCGAGACACCGTTCACGCGCAAAGCCACGGCACCCGATGCGCGCACGCCGAATTCACCGCCCCACTGCAGCAACTGCGCCTGCTCGCCACTCGCCGTACCCGGCACGATCAGCACGTTATCGGCGTCACCACCGATGCTGCAGGGCAAGGACAACTCGCGCGGCCCGCCCGGCTCGCTGACCTGCAATGTGAACGCACTCACGAGATGGTCTCCGTACAACGCACATCGACGACGAGACCCGTCGAACCCGGCAGGACCGTGAACTCGCGGCGAACGTCACGAAACCCCGGTCGATCGCCCGTGAGTACGTAGCGACCCGGCTTGAGACTCAGCTCTTTGCGCGTGAACGCGCCGATGCCACCCACCCGCTGCAGCGTCACGCGAGTCAGACCGTCAGACTGCAGCACGAGTGCCACCGGCTGATCGTAGAGCCGCAAAGTATCGCGCAGCCGCGTGGTCTGCGACTCGAGTACCGGCGCTGCGCCCTGAACCTTACCGGCCTCCGCAAGCAGACGCTCGGCATCGCGCCTGACTTCGGGGGCCGACAGGCGCGCGGGATTATTGAGCAGTTGATCGAGGCGTCGCGCAAGCTCGGCACGCGGCGCCACGGCAGCGCGGCCCGCACGCGCGAACTGAATTGTCGAATCACGCGCCAGCAACGCATCGTAGGCCGCCAAGGCCTGCGCCCAGCGCTCGGCCGACTCGAACTCGCTGATCTGCGCGCGGACGGCTTCAAGGTTTTGCCGCTCCCCTGCCGCCAACAACTGCGCGCTCACTGCACCGATTTCCGCAGCGCCCGGCCGCAAGGCCCGCGCACGATCGATTGCAGCCTGCGCTTCGACATCGCGCCCGGCTCGCAGCTTGGCAAGCGCTTCACCGATTTCACGCGCGTATCGATCAGACCCCAGCGCTGCACGCGCACGCGCCGCGCCTTCGCGGGCACCCGCATTGCGCGGATCCGCTCGCAACACTTCCTCGTATCGGGTCAGCGCCAACAGATGATCCTGCGATAACGCGGCCGTCTCCGCCTCGACGAAAGCGGGGAGCACCGGTGCGAGACCTGCGACCCGCGCCAGACCAATGCCGACCCGGGCATTTTCGGGCTCGATGAGTCGCGCCAGTTCGAAAGCTTGTCGGGCCACTTCGATTTGACCACCATCGAGCGCCGTCTCGCCTTTGCTCAACTCGCGCTCGAGCGCTGCCGGGCGATCCGCTCCGACTCTTTCGAGTCGCTGCACGGCCACGTTGATACGATCGAGTGCCAACACGTAATCGCCATCGGCCGCCGCACTGGCGGCCAATTCCGACAGAGAACGTGCGGCCGCGAACGTCGCGCCACCCCACACTCCCGCACCCAGCCCATCAAGCGTGGCGAACTCGGTGGTGAACTTCGCCAGCGACTCCTCATACGCCGCTTGTCGTCGTTTGCGTTCGGAGTCCGCCGCCGGTGTCGTCTGCGTGGGCGCCGAGCCTGAGCCGACATCGACCACCGAAGGGATAGTGGCAAAACGCGGCAGCACGAGAAACACGCCGAGCAGCAACGCGGCCAGCACGATTACGCCCACCCATGCGAGCCATGACCGCTGCCGCGGCGCGCGTTCATCGCGCTCAGCCGCCGCCACTTCCAAGGGCACGATGCGCGCCACCGTCACCGGTTCGAATCGACTCGCCTCGAGTGCGGCGACGCGCCGCAGCACCTCGCCCATATCGCGTGGCCGTCGATTTGCATCCGGATCCAGCGTGCTCAGCACCAACTCGCTGAGTGCCTCAGGGATCGGCGCGGCAGGATTCGGGATCGTCGCGGGTCGCGCCGTTGCGCCGCTTGCACCGTCGGGGAAGTTCGGTGGATACCCCGATAGCAGCTCGTAGGCCAACGCGCCGAAGCCGTAAACGTCATCGCTAACGGAGGGCAGCGCTCCGCGCTGCAACGCGGGGCTCGCGGAGAACTTTGAGAACAGCGGTTGCGGCGGCAACTGACCATCGAGCGAGGCCACGCCGAAATCGGCGAGACGAGCGCGCCCATCGAAGTCGATGAGCACGTTGCCCGGCTTCAAATCGCGGTGAATGACCCCGCGCGAGTGGGCGTATACCAAAGCCTCAGCCAGTTCGCGCAAAACGACGATCGATTGCGTCCAGGATTTGCCGCGCAAGGCACGCACATCGCCGGCCGCGAGCGGCATCGGCAACACGAGCGCCGCCTCGTCGCGGACCGGCGCCTCGACACGCAGAATGCCGGGGTGCTCCAGACGTTGCGACGCAGCGTGCTCATGCTGCATCAGCGACCAGACCGTCGCCTCGTCGGCACTCGGCAGCGGCAAGACCTTCAGGGCGATTTGCAGCGAGCGCTGCTCGTCAATCGCGCGCCACAATTGACCCCAGGCACTCTGCTCGAGCACCTCGATGAGCAGAAAGCGCGCGCAGAGCCGTTGACCTTTCGCGAATTCCGTCACGTGATCTCAAGGTTTGGCGGTCGCAGGCGCGGGCTGCTCGGGTGCACGCTCTTCGCGGTAGATCTCGGCGAGCAACCGACGCCACTCGCGATACTGTTCTTCGGCGGTACCGGTCAGCTTCAGCGAGCGACCCTCGACCTCGACCACCTGCGCGGCCGCTTCGTTCTCGAAGCTGGTGGCCAATTCCTTGACCTCTTGAGCCGCGTTCTTCGCATCTGAATATTTCTGAATGCCCGACAGTACCGCCGCCGTGCCGCCAATCGCGCCGGCGGTGCGCACTGCATCCTCGATGCGTTGGCAATCGTAGTTCGTGCCGCTGCATTGACTGCTGACGAAAATACTGGCGAGGACGGCTGCAGCGCCCAGCACCGTGCGCGCAGTCGCCTGGGAGCGCGCACGGTCTTCTTTGTCGATGGCCTCGTAGCTCGTGCGACGGAACGCGCCATAAGAGTCGAACAACTGCTCGGAGAATCCCGTGTTGTACCCGTCCAGCGTGTCGATGACCGTCATGTCACGTTCGCGGATCTTCTCGACGCGCACGAGCGCGGGATCATCGGTTGCCGGCAGCCGAGCGATCCGCTCGAGACCACCTGCTCCCTTCTGCAGGTAGCCGCCGAAGGACTTCGAGTCGAGGTCGCGGGCGAATTGCAACTGCGCCACCTGCCGCACCTCGCGCCGCTCTGCACCAGAGAGCCGTTCGCGCGCGGCGAGCAGATCGTTGGCGATCGAAGAGTAGACGTTCTGGAAGGCATCACGCGCCCGCAGGGCCGCATCGGTCTTGTAGGACCCCAGATCCGCGTCACCGGAGTAGGTTTTGTTGTCGATCCAGATGCGACCGACGGAGTCCTTTGCCGTCACGGCCAACGACAAATCCTGACCGGTGGATTCGAGAATGCGCGCCGTGACGAGCACGTCGACGTATTTCACGCTCTCCGGCACGACGCGTACGGCACCCCACTGGCCCGAGGCCTCGAGCGTGGTGCGCAGACGCACCGCGAGCAGCCGCGACTCGGCCTTGCGGACTTCGGGATAGATGCGGCGCTTGTCGAGTGCCTCCGTGTTGTCCTTGAGTTCCTCGGGCACACCCGCGTCGAACTCGCGAATGCCCACATCGAGCAGTTCCGTTTCGGCGATCTGTTGCGTGGCCTGTACGGCTTCGAGCTTGGGCAACGGTCGAGTTTCGTTGACCACACAACCGGCGAGCGCGCTCGCCGCAAGACCCATCAGACCGAAGCGGATCGCTGCACGCATACGCTCAGCCCTTGCCCTGCACGTTGCGCTTGTAGTCGGCATATTCCTTCCAAAGCTTTTCCTTCAACTCGGGGTCGGTCTCCTGCTCGGCCGCACGACGCAGTCGCCGCGCGACGATGTCATCGTCCTCGCCGGAGGGAATGCCACGATCGGGGCTGCCGCTACCACCTGCCACGGTGCCACGATCCTGCGCGTCACCACCGGGAGCGTCCTTGCTACCGCTTGCACCCTGTTGTGCGGTGCGCTCCGAGCGCAAGTCACCCTCGCGTGCACCGCGACTGCCTCCCGACCCTGCACCGTCCTGATCCTCGGGCAGCGCACTGCGTCCCGATGCGGCGCGCGCATCACGCTCCTCGGCGGTTCGTCGCTGTTCCTCATCGAGCGTCTTGTCGAAATCGCCGAGCGACTTCTCGAGGCGCCCGCTGAGCACGGCACGACGCTCCTCGGCCGTGGTGGCCTCGCCGCCTGCCTCATCGCCGCGGCTGCTCGCGCTGCCACTGCTGCTCGCGCTGCCACTGCCACTCGCGCCGCCGCTGCGCTCGGTGCCGCCGGTTTCGCCGCTACTCGAGCCTGCCGTCGTCGAACGACCCGAATCAGCCGTGGGATTGGGCAATCCAGGCATACCGGGCATGCCCGTACCCGAGGGACCCGGCAGGCCGGGCAGTCCACCGCCCGGGAAACTGCCGCCCGTGCTGACGCCGCCCGAAGCACCCCCCGAAGCGCCACCGCTCGACGGCGAGCCGCCACCGGAGGTGGTTTCACAGCCTGCAAGACCCAGCAGAGCGAAGCTCAAAGTCATCAGCGTGAGTAACCGCATCATGCGTTCGATCTCCCCATCTGCCATCCCGGTCAACGGGCTGCTGTGCCGCCCTTGAAAAACACCTGCAGCTGATCCGCCAGCCGCCGACAGGCCGTGCTCTCGACCCGCGCGATAAACGGCAGCGGTACCACCGCGCCGATAATCGCCGAGGTACCCGTAACGTTGGTCTCGACGCTGCCGGCAGACTTCGCCTGCTTCAAGTCCCAGATCGTCGCCTCGTAGTCCGACTCGTTCTCCCACCAGCCGAAGCCGATACATCCCGCTGCGCCGGGCGCTGCGCCGCAGGCGAGACTGCCGCCGCCACTCGTTTTCTTCGTGGCGCCATCGAGCCAGACCAGGTACCGAACGCCGGTCGCCGCGATTCGCTCGCTCACGCCTGGACGCATCAGCAATTGCGTCACGCCTTCCGCGCGCGTCGGTGCCGTCGCAGGTTCGAGCCACGGAAACAGGCTGTCGACGAATCGATCGTTGTCCTGCACGGCGATTCCCTGTCCGCCCGAGCCGAGACCCTTGCCGACGCAGTCCATGAATTCCGCATCGGCGGCCGCGCCTTCGATCTGCGGCTTGGCGAGGATCACCACCGACTCACCCGAGGCGATCTGCGTTGGCAGCTCTCGCGACTCCTGGATGCGCGCGTTCATGCAGCCGGCCAGGCCAAGCAGCGCGGCAGTCATCAAGGCAGCAGAACGCAGCAAACGCGGCGGCATGTCGTGTCTCCCCCGGCAACGGCTTGAGTATGCCACGCGGGCCCTTAACCACAGACCCGAGCGCCCTGCGCGAGGTTCCCTGCAACGATGTCCGGTTACTGGAGATTCATACAGGCTGGGGAAAGCGATCCAGTTTGCGAAGCTCGGGAAAGGCCCGCAGGTACACCCCGACTACGACAAGGCAGGCGACGCCACCAACCGTCACCGCCCGAACCGGCCCCCACCATGCCGCCGTGAGACCGGACTCGAACTCGCCGAGTTCGTTGGACGCGCCGATGAACATGGCGCTGACCGCACTCACCCGCCCGCGAATCGCATCCGGGGTCTCGAGCTGGATCAGCAGATGCCGGACGAAGACGCTGACCATGTCGCCGGCGCCCACCACGACGAGTGCAGCGAACGACACCCAGAACCAGGTGGAGAGCCCGAAAACGATGGTCGCCACACCGAACGCCGCGACACCACCGAACATCCAGCGCCCGGCGTGCTGCGCAATCGGTCGACGCGCCAGCAGGAGTGCCGTAACGCCCGCGCCGATGCCGGGCGCCGTGCGCAGCGCGCCAAGACCTTCAGGACCAACGTGCAGGATATCCGCGGCGAACATGGGCAACAGCGCCGTGGCTCCGCCGAACAAGACTGCAAACAAGTCGAGCGAAATCGCACCGAGGATCGGACGGCGGGAAAACACGAAGCGCAGACCTTCGAACATCTCGCTCATTGATACCGGCCGTTGCCCGCCGCTCGCACGCACCGGCCGCACGCGCCACATGAGCACGACGACGAGCAGCAGCAGCGCGAGGCACACGACGTACACCAGAAGCGCACCACTCGTCTGCAACTGTGCCTCGCTGAAGGCGTAGAGCAGCCCGCCGACCGCAGGACCCACGATGACCGCCGCTTCGAAGAGCGAGGAGTTGAAAGCCACGGCGGCGGGGAACACCTCAGCCGGCACGAGGTTGACAGTCATCGCCTGACCGGAGGGCATCCACAACGCGCGGCCTGCGCCGAACAAGGCCATCGCGAAGAACACCCACTTCACATCACTGCTGCCCGACAGCGTGAAAGCCAGCAAAACGACCGCGCAGATGGCCTCGATGATGTACGCGGTAACAATCACCAGTCGACGATCGACCCGATCTGCGAGCTGCCCACCGGGCAGCACCAAAGCGAAGAACGGCAAGAACTGCGCAAGTCCCACGAGACCGAGATCGAGCGGATCGCGAGTGATGGAGTACACCTGCCAGCCTACGGCGACCCCAAGCATCTGCCAGGCCAAGGTGGCGAAAAAGCGGCCGAGCACAAAACGCCGGAAGTCCGGGAACGAGAGCGCTGCTCGGACGCCGCTCATGGAACCGTTCGATGGGGAGTTGTTCAAGTGGTAACGTCTGGGTCAGTCAACTGCGTCGAGAGTCTCGCATGAGCAACTCCAGGATCACCCGACATTTCGCGTCGATCACCACAGGGCGATGGGGTCCGCGACAGGTTCACTACCGCAGGGTCGGTTCGGGACCCGTCGTCATCTGCTTCCACCAGTCCCCGCTGTCCTCCCGCGACATGCTGGCGACGATGGAGCGCTGGAAGGATCACTTCACCTGCATCGCACCCGACTCACCCGGTTTCGGCCTCTCCGACCCTCTCGGCGTCGAAACGGCGCAGATGTCCGACTTCGCGGATGCCGCCATCGAGTTCATGGACGTCATCGGCGTCGATCGCGCGGCCGTCTACGGCTTTCACACCGGCGCGATGATCTCCGGGGCGGTCGCGGCGGCCTACCCGGAACGCATCGTCTGCGCTGCGGCCAACGGCTACGTGCTGCTGACCGAACAGGAGCGGCTCGACATCGTCACTCACTATCTGCCGAAACTCGAGCCGAAGTGGGACGGCTCGCACCTCGCGTGGCTTTGGGCCCGCCTGCGTGAGCAGACCATTTTCTTTCCGTGGTATCGCAAGTCGCTCGCCGCGAGGCTCGACTTCGACGTCCCGTCCCCGGAAGGGTTGCAGGCAGCGCTACTCGATTTCATGCGCTCCGGCGATCATTACCGCGTCGGCTACCGGGCCGCGTTCGAGATGCGCTCCGATCTCGCCTTGCGAAACGTCAGCGTGCCGATGCTCGTCACCGCGGCTGATAGCGACGTGCTGTCGATGCACCTCGCGCGCGTGCAGCACCCCTCGACGAATGTCACCGTTCAGGCGGGCGGGACACCGGAAGCGACGCTGAACCTGTGTCGCGACTTCATTCGTCAGCACCTGCCGCCCCGTGCCGTCAAGCCGGTGCGTGCCGCCGCACTGCCCTGCCGCATGTGGCAGGACTACGTCGATGTGCCGGGTGGTCAACTACGCATCCGTCGCAACCATGAGGGCAGTGGACGCCCTGTGCTGATCCAGCACGACGCGGCCGGCTCCTCCGAAGTCATCCATGATTTGGCTCTCGGTTTCATCGGCCGCCGTCCGGTCATTGCCATCAATCTGCCCGGGCATGGCGAGTCGGACAACACCTTGCCGCGTGGCAAAGTGACCGTCGCCGCGTACGCGAAAGTGCTGCTCGCGGCGCTCGACTCGCTCGGCATCAAAGAAGCGGACTTCGTCGGCACCTGGGGCGGTGGACTCGTCGGGCTCGAACTCGCCGTGCAAGCGCCCGAGCGCATCAAGCACGTGGTCATGACCGATGTTCTGCTGCTCGACGACAAGCTGCGCAAGGACCTGCTCGAACATTACGCGCCGGACATCAGACCCGTCTGGTACGGCGGACATCTGCTCGAAGCCTGGCACCTGATGCGCGATCAGGGCCTGTTCTGGCCGTGGTATGACCGCACCCGGCGCGGCATCATCCGCCGCGAACCGTACATCGATCCGGCCATGGTCAATGGCCGCGTACTCGAACTGTTTCGCTCCGAGGGCATGTGGCGTCACGCCTACCACGCCCACTTCAGCTATCCGCTGCAATCGAAGATGTCACGCGTCAAGGTGCCAATGACCTTTGGCGCACCGCGCTGGGATCCGCAATATGACATGTCGGTGGAGGCCTCGCGGATGTACCCGCGCGTGCCGTTCGTCAAGCTTCCCGACGACATGCGTGAGTGGGCGGACGTGCTGCTGCCACAGCTCGCGCGCAAGGACTGACGCCATGCCACAGATCACGAATCGCTCCACTGCAATTCTTTGGATCGGATACGCGCTACTCGCGGCGCTCATAACACCCGCGACTGCACAGACACCCTTGCCCGCCCCGGTGCAAGGCCATGAGGTGACGGAAATCGGCCCCGGATATTTCACTTTCCGTCACAAGGGCTTGCGCAATATCTTCTTGATCACGCGGGACGGCGTAATCGTGACCGACCCGATCGATCCGGAAGCCGCGCGGGTGTTGCGCGAGGAAATTCGTCAGCGCACCCCGTTGCCGGTGAAGTACGTCGTGTACAGCCATCAGCACTGGGATCATGTGCGAGGCGGCAAGATTTTCAAGGACGAGGGAGCGCGATTCGTCAGCCACGAGCGCTGCGTCGCACACTTCAAGGACCTGCCAGAGAAGGACATCGTCATGCCCGATGAAACCTTTGCCGGCGACCGCTATCAATTGACGCTCGGCGAGCGAACGCTGCAGCTGCGCTGGCTCGGCGTGAACCACGGCGACTGCCTCATCGTAATGACGCCTGACCACGTCAATGTGCCCTTCATCGTCGATCTGGGCACGGCAGGCGGCATGCCGCTGCCCTTCATCGCCGATTACTCGCTGCACAACTGGGTCCGCAGCCTGCGTGAACTCGAAGGCTGGGATTTCACCGAGTACGTGGGAGGCCATGGCATTGCACGCGCACCGAAGTCGCGCCTCGCCGAACGACGCGAATACCTCGAAGCCTTGATGAGCGAAACGAAACGAGAGCTTGATGCCGGTATCCCGCTGGCGCAGATCCCGGATCGGGTGGCTGCGGCACTGCAGGGTCGATTCCAGCATCTGCGCGGGTTCAACGGCATCGTGCGCGACAATGTACGGCGCACCATCACCTACTACGGGATGGGTTGGTGAAGCGTCTCTGCGTATTCTGTGGCGCCAATTCGGGCCACGACCCGCGTTATGGGGAAGCCGCGGCCGCGCTCGGTCGCGGCATCGCGCAGGCGGGGCTGGGTCTTGTCTACGGTGGCGCCTCGATCGGCCTGATGGGCGCAGTGGCGGACGCTGCGCTGGCCGAAGGCGGCGAAGTGATCGGCGTAATTCCACAGACCCTCGTGGCGAGGGAGGTCGCGCATCACGGTCTCAGCGATCTGCGCGTCGTGACGTCCATGCACGAGCGCAAAGCGCTGATGGCCGACCTGTCTGACGGTTTCATCGCATTGCCAGGCGGTGTCGGCACGCTTGAGGAACTCTTCGAAGTGTGGACCTGGTCGCACCTCGGCCTGCACCGCAAGCCCTGCGGCCTGCTCGACGTCGCCGGCTTCTATTCGGGTCTCGGGCGTTTCATCGACCACGTGCAGCAGGAAGGGTTCCTGCGCGATGGCGTACGCAACATGCTGCTGATGGCAGAAGATCCGACTCAGATGATTGCGGCGATGCGTGCGTATGTGGCACCCGAAACGGTGGCACTGATCAACTCACGCGAAAGGTGATCGGAGGTTTGCACGACGCCGTCATCGGCCTACGCACTACAGGTGCCGGCCCACGCACTACAGGTGCTGATTGATCTCCGAGTAGATGCCGTCGAGATCGAACATCGACATCGAGCGCAGGTGAATCGTCGAACTACCGTCGTGTGAGGGCACCGACCAGTCGGTGGGTGGCATCGAGATGGTTGCGCCCGCGGCCACGGCCCGCTCGTGCACGCCACGCACGTCGTCGGTCTGCACGACGAGTATGGATTCGCCCATGCGCACCTTCGTGCGCTCGACGACTCGGCCCGTATCGAAGGGTGCATCGAGGTACTGCAGGAATCCAACCATGCCGATCTGCGGATCCTGCGCCTTGAGCAGCACGAGTTTGACCGGCTCGTCCCTTGGGCCCACGGGCGGGAAACCTGCCTTGGCCGTCAGTGCGTGATCGTAGAAGCGGGTCCAACCGAACACGCTCTCATAGAACGCCGCGGATCGTTGTGCGTCGGCGACGATGAAGGTGGTGCGCCTGAGTATCGAGGCCATGACTTACTCCTTCTGCGAACGCTTCTCGGCCAGCCACTCGCGCCAAATCGCCATCAACACCGCGAGGATCACCGGACCAATGAACAAGCCCACGAGGCCGAAGGCGGCGAGCCCGCCGAGCACGCCGAACAGCACGAGCAGAAAGGGGATTCGGGTCGCACCGCTGATCACGAGCGGGCGGACGATGTTGTCGATCCAGCTGACGGCCGTCAGTCCCCATAGAGCGAGGCCGATGGCCGCTGTCGTCTCTCCGGTCAGATACAGCCACACGCTCGCGCTGCCCCACATGAAAGGCACGATGAACGGCACCAGACCGACGAGAAAGGTCAGTAAGGCCAGCAGCACCGGCGCAGGCAAACCCGCAACCCAATAACCAAGTCCGGCGAGGGTGCCCTGCGCGAGCGCTGCGAGCACGATGCCGTACACGACCGCCTTGACCGTGTTGCCGATGGCCTCGAGGTAGTGGGCGATCCGCGCTTCGCCAAAGAATTGCTGCAGCACGCGCTCCACCTGGGAGGCAAAGTATTCGCCGTCGCGGTACATGAAGAAGAGCGACACCATGGCGATCACGAGCTTGACGAGATTGCGCCCGACGCCACCGATAAGCGCGGCCATCTCTCCGGAAGACTGGTTGAGGAAATTGCGGATGGCCGTGTCGATGGCACCCGGATCCTTGGCCACCTGGGCGAGGATCTCCTGTAGCCGCGGACCAAGCATCGGCAGTTCGGCGATGACCGGCGGCAACTGCACTTTCGAGATCAACGGCGCGAGCTCGCGGTACACCGGCAGTGCCTCAGACTGCACGAGCAACACGAGCCATACCACCGGCAGGACGATCGCGGCACTCAGCAGCAGTGTCATGAGCAGCGCGGCGAGCTCACGGCGACCGCCGCAGAGTCGAACCAGTCGCCCGTGCACGGGCCAGGTGACATAGGCCAGTATCACCGCCCAGATCACCGGCACGATGAACGGCTGCAACACCTGGAACGCGAGCAGTACCAGCACGGCGAGCAGCACGGCGACGATCAATCGCCGCAGCCACTTGGCCTCGGACAAATCTTCGAGAATCATCTCAGCTCGACTCCCCGAGGCCAATGGTAATCAGGGCGAGCAGTATGCACACCGTCAATGACAAGACACGTCGCAGTTGCAGATAGTCCGGCGGCAACTCCTCACCGTGGCGACGATGTTCGTGCAACCAGAAAAAGCCGAAACCGACCAAGAGCAAGGCCGTACCCCGTGAGCCGCCGAGCACCACTGCGAGCGCGCCGATCAGCGAGGGTAGCGTGGATGAGATCACGACGCCGAGCGACCAGCGCCACCGACCCGCGAGCGCAAGGCCCCAGTGCACCGCCGCAACGAAGGCGAGAATCGCAGCTCCCCAGCCGAGTGCGAGACGCTCGCCGAGCAGGCGCAGTTCGGTAGAGCCCGACAGCACGCCTGCCAACGCCGCCACGAAAGGCAACACGCCGAGAAAGCCCGCCTGCCGAGCCAGCGGCGAGAGCGCCGGATAGCGCGAGGTATCGTCCATGCGGCCTATTCTCGCAGGACGCGCCCCGTTACGACAGACGGCCAGGCGCTCAGGGCAGACGCTTCAAGTCGTCCTCGAGCATGTCGGCGAGCAAGCCCTGATAGTAGTCACCTTTGGACTGCTTGCGCGCAGCAGCCACGAAGCCCAGCATCTCGGTCTTGTCTTTGCGCACGGGACACGCGTCAAACAGACCGCTCAGCACGTAGCGCGGAAACCCCAGTTGCCCGGCAATGCGTCCCTGCAACGCGGAGCGGCGAATGAGTTCCGCACCGCCGCAAACGTCTTTCGGCTGCTGATTCATGCCGGTCAGCGACATGTAGCCGATGACGAACAGGGCCTGCGGGTAGTCTGCATCCACGGCAACCTTGCGATTGCCGAGCCCCTCGGCGCCGCGCCCGCTGTAGCCGAGCGTCCGACCAAGCAGATAATTGAGACGCGGATTGCCCGGGTCGCGTGCGACTGCCGCCTTGCACGCCTCGATGGCCTTGGGCAGATCAATCTGCGGCCGCTCGAGACCCGGCGCGACGCGATGCGGATCGTCGGGATGCGAGGCCAGGCGATCGCACTCGGTCACCTGCTGCGAATACTTCGACGGGTCGAAGGGTCGCGACTCCTGCGCGAGCACCGCGTGCGACGACACTGCAGCCGCAAGGGCTACCGACATCAGCCATAGAGCAGATCGTTTCATGGGGTGACTCCTTCTTTGACAAACCACTGAGTGACGACTTCGGCCACACGCTCTGGTGCTTCATGGTGCAACATGTGGCCCACGTCCGCGAGATCGACGACGCTGACTCGTTCCAATGCTTGATGAAAGCGCTGGGTGTCGCCGTCCGCGTCCAGGGCCTTGCGCTGCTCGGACTCGCCGCCCAATACCGACAGCACCGGCGCCGAGATGCTACGCCAGCAGGCCTCGGCCTCTTCGCGACGGTAGGGGATCGGGTTCACCAGTCGGTGCCAGGGGTCGAAACACAGGTCGTAACGCAACGCACCCGGGCGCGACCATGCCGCTGCGACAAACCGGGCGCGATCGACTCCGAGACGTGGATTGCGCCGCTGCAACTTCTGCGCGAGATCCTCAACCGATGCGTAGGTGGAATGCGCAGGCGGTTTATGCAACTGATCCAGCCATTCGGCGTACCGCTTCGACGCACCGTCCGAGGAAGAACGACGTAAACCAAACCCTTCCAGCGACACCACGGCTGCCATGCGCTGGGCCCGAATGCCGGCATACAACATCGCCACGTTGCCACCCATGCTGTGCCCGATGACCCGGACGCCATCACTCACCGCGAAGTGATCGAGCAGGGCTTCGAAGTCGGCGAGGTAGTCCGGGAACCAGTACGGCTGATTCGTCCACTGCGTACCACCGAAACCGCGCAGATCGGGCGCGATGAAATGCCACTCCGGCGACATGGCGTCGACGAAGAACTGGAACGTATCGGCGCAATCCTGAAAACCATGCAGCAAAAACACCGGCCGCGCATCGACGGGCCCCCACTGCAAGACGCGATGTCGCAGGCCCCGCAGTTGCAGATGCTGCTCGCGCGGCGCACGTCGCGCCCGATACGCCTCGCTCACTGCCCAGGCCCCGAGGCGGACGCCCCGAGGAACAAGCGATACGCGGGGTTGTCGGTCTCGTCGACCCAGGGGTAATGCAGCTCAGCCAGATGCAGCAGGAAATCCTCACGGCTACTCGCCGGTACCTGAATGCCGGCGACCACCCGGCCTGCATCGGAACCGTGATTGCGGTAGTGGAACAGAGTGATGTTCCAGCGCCCACCCACGGCCTCGAGGAACTTGCGCAAGGCACCGGGACGCTCCGGAAACTCGAAGCGCAGCAGCATCTCCTCCTGCAGCCCTGCCGGCCGGCCACCGACCATGTAGCGCACATGCAGCTTGGCGAGCTCGTTGTCAGTCAGATCCACGGCGCCGTAGCCTGCCGTGCGCAGCGCGGCGAGCACGTCGTCCTTATCCTTGCCCGAGCCAGCAAGACCAAAGCCGAGAAACACCTCAGCGCCCTGACTCCCGCTCCAGCGATAGTTGAACTCCGTCACACTACGACCGTCGAGCACACGGCACAGCTGCAGAAAACTGCCCGGCCGCTCGGGGATGTTCACCGCGAGCAAGGCCTCGCGCTGTGCACCGATCTCCGCGCGCTCGGCGACGTGGCGCAGCCGATCGAAATTCATGTTCGCGCCGCAATTGATGGCGACGAATCGTCGCCCCTCACTGCCCGTGCGCCGGATGTATTTCTTGATCGCCGCGACGGCCAACGCACCCGCCGGCTCGACGATAGACCGCGTGTCTTCGAAGATGTCCTGGATGCCCGCACAGATCTCGTCGGTGTCCACCAAAATCATCTCGTCGACGAGTTCGCGCGCAAGACGGAAGGTTTCCTCGCCCACCCGTCGCACGGCCACGCCGTCGGCAAAGATTCCGACCCGCTGCAGGGCTTTGCGCTCTCCATCACGGAGCGAGTCGTGCATCGCCGTCGAGTCGGCGGCATTGACGCCGATGATGCGAATCTGCGGATGCACGTATTTGAGATAGGCCGCGATACCGGCGATGAGGCCGCCGCCGCCGACCGGCACGAACACGGCATCGATGTTGCCGCCCGTTTGCCGAGAGATTTCCATGCCGATCGTGCCCTGTCCGGCGATGACGTCCGGATCGTCGAACGGGTGGACAAAAACCATCTGCCGCTCGCGGGCGATGACCAGCGCGCGTTCGTAGGCGCTGTCGTAGTCGTCACCGTGCAATACGACCTCGCCACCCAGATCAGCAACGGCCTGAACCTTGATGCGCGGCGTCGTCACCGGCATCACGATCACCGCCGGGATCTGCCGCCGACTGGCCGCCAGGGCGACCCCTTGCGCGTGGTTGCCTGCCGAGGCGCAGATCACCCCACGAGCGGCCGCGTGGTTAGAGAGACTTGCGATCTTGTTGTAGGCCCCACGCAGCTTGAACGAGAAGGTCGGCTGCAGGTCTTCACGCTTGAGCAGAATCTCGTTGCCGACTCGACGCGACAAACGCGATGCCCTCTCGAGCGGCGACTCCATGGCGACGTCGTAGACGCGCGCACGCAGAATGCGGTCGATGTATTCGCCAGCCGTGGTGGAGTTGGGACGATTCACGAGCCGTGCAAGCATAACCGAGAGCTGCGAGCGGATATACTTCGCCCCCTCCGTGAACCAACCCATGCGCCAAGTCTGGATCCTGACGCTCGCCCAGGGATTGGCAGCCTGCGGCACGATCATCCTCGTCTCGTTCGCGGGCATCATCGGCACTCACATTGCACCGAGCCCTGCCCTCGCCACGCTGCCGCTATCGCTGTCAGTGCTCGGCGTGGCCTCGATGTCGCTGCCTGCTGCGCTGCTGATGCAACGCATCGGTCGTAAGCCGGCGTTCGTCGTCAGTGCACTCATCGCCTCGCTCGCAGCTCTAGGCTGTGCGCGAGCGATCGACACCTCCAACTTTGCGCTGCTCTGCGCGACGGCTTTTTTCATCGGCGGCAACATGGCGTTCGTTCAGCAGTACCGCTTCGCGGCTATGGAGCTCGTGCCTGCGAACGAGGCGGGCCGAGCCGCCTCGACCGTCATGATCGGCACACTCGGTGCCGCCATGCTCGGCCCAACCGTCGGCGAGTTTGCCAAGGATCTCGGCGGCTGGACCGAGTACACGGGCTCGTTCGTGGTGCTGTCGGGACTCTGCGTGTTGGCGGCACTCGTGCTGTCACGCATTCCGCTGGCGCGACCGTCCGGTCGCGCCGAGCCGCCGAGCACGAAACGCTTCAGAGATTTTCTGCGGACCCCCGGCTATCGACTCGCGGTCTTCGCTGGGCTCTCCTCGTATGCAGTGATGAGCTTCATCATGACGGCGACGCCGCTCAGCATGCATGTGCACGATGGCTTCTCGGGCTCGGAGACCACCGTGGTGATCACGGCCCATCTGCTCGGCATGTACCTGCCCTCGCTCGCGACCCCCTTGCTCGTCGCGAAGCTCGGGCCGCGCGGCATGATCGCCGCCGGTCTGCTCGCCAACGTGCTGTGCATCGGTATCGCGGCGTGGGTGGGTCACGAGTTCATGCACTACTTCGTCGCGCTGCTGATTCTGGGCGTCGGCTGGAACCTGATGTTCGTCGGCGCCACCGTCCTGCTCGCCGCGAATTACGCTCCGGCCGACCGCTTCAGAGCGCAGGGTTACAACGATCTCAGCGTGTTTGGCTCACAGGCCCTCGCCTCGCTGCTCGCGGGCACCGCCATCGAGACTCTGGGCTGGCAAGCCCTGAACCTCATCGCACTGCCACTGCTCGCGCTTGTAGCGTGGTCGCTGTGGCGCACGCCTGTTGACGCTGCGCCTCAGGCGAACGCATAGTCCACGCCATGAAACTCTACGGTCACATCGTCTCGCCCTACGTCGCTCGCGTGGCCTTCGCGGCGCGCCTCAAAGGTCTGTCGCTCACGCCGGAACCCGCGCCGGGCGGCGGCATCAAGAGCGCCGAATTCCTCAAACTCAATCCGATCGGCAAGATGCCCGCGATGGAAGTCGACGGACACTGCATCGCCGAATCGATGGTGCAGCTCGATTATCTGGAAGACGCTTATCCGAATCCGCCGCTGCTGCCCGCCGATGCGCTGGGTCGGGCCCGAGCGCGGTTGCTTGGTCGTATCGTCGATCTGTACGTGACCGCGAGCAGCCGCGCGTTTTTCGTCAACATGAATCCCGAGAAGCGCAACGCCGAAGAACTCGAAGCGGGCAAGGCGGCTTACCTCAAGTCACTCGCGCAACTCGAACATTTCATGGGTGATGGGCCGTATGCCGTCGGCAACACGTTCGGCTACGCCGACATCGCCATCCTGCCCTGCCTGCAGATGATGAATCTCGTTGCCGAGCCCTGCGGTCTCACCAACGCCTTCAATGGACTGCCCAAGCTCACACGCTGGTGGGCACAGATGCAGACCGATCCCGTCGCCTCCGCCATGGTCAAGGAATACGCGACAGCCTTCACGGGCTTCATGCAGAGCCGTCGCTAGATGCACGGCTGGCTGGTGGCGGAGTTCGGCGGCCCTGACGTGATGCGTTGGGTGGAACTGCCCGACCCGGTCCCTGGCCCGGGACAGTTGCGGGTGAAGGTCCACGCCTCCGGCATCAATTTCGCCGAGACCCGCATGCGTGCCGGCACCTACTCCGGCCAGCAGCTGCCGTTCGTGATGGGCATGGAGTCCGCCGGCGTGGTCGAGGCGATCGGCCCCGGCGTGACGACAGTGAAGGTTGGCGATCGCGTGTTCGGTCGCGCCAGAGGGTCGCATGCGACCCACGTGCTGTTCGACGAAGTCCACACGCTGCCCTTGCCTGAATCGCTGAGTTTCGTCGAGGGCGCAGCCATCCCTGTCGGCTGGCTCACGGCCTGGCACGCACTCGTCACCGTAGCCCGCGCCCGAGCAGGCGAGCGGGTGTTGATCGAAGCGATCGCCAGCAGTGTCGGCAGTGCCGCGTTGCAGATCGCGCGCTGGCAGGGCTGCTGGGTGGCGGGCACGGCGAGTCGCGACGACAAATGCGCGCGGGCCGTCGCCGCAGGCGCGGCCGCTGCCTACAACTACAAGACCATGAACCTGCCCGAGTGCGTGTTGCGCGATACGGCGGGGCACGGCATCGACATCGGTCTGATGACGATCGGCGAGGAAACCGCTACGGCGCTGTTCGATTCGATGGCGGCCGAAGGGCGCATTGTGATGTACGGCAGCACGGGCGGACGTCAGGTGTGCTTCAACCTCAACATCGGCACCCGCAACCTGCAATTGCTCGCCATGAGTATTTCGACGAGCGCACGCTTCGTTCCCGAGTCGATGCGCAGCTTCCGTCAGATCGCCGTGGAGTTATTCGCCAAGGGCGACTTCAAGGCCGTCGTCGACACCACACTGCCGATGTCGGAGTTAGTGCGAGCCCACGAGATGGTGGATTCGCGCACCCACTTCGGCAAGGTCGTGCTGGTCAACTGAAGCCGATCACCACCTTGCCTTCACGCTCGCTGCCGGTACGCGCCGCGTGCGCACAGGCATCGACCACGCGCTCGAGCGGATAAACCCCGGCAATCGGCGTGACGAGTTCACCACTCGCCATCAGCTCGGCGAGCTGGGCGTACATATCGCGCACCTGCTGCGGCGTGCGTCGTCGGAACTGACGCGCGAAACTCAAGCCGTGCAGCGTGATGCCCTGCCGGAACATCAAGTAAAAATCGAGATGGCAGGGCTCGCCACTCATCGAGCCGTAGCTCACGAGATTCGTGTCGGGTGCGAGACACTCCGCAATTCTTTGCGTCGCTGCACCGCCCACGGCATCGATACCCAGCTTGACCGGCGCACCCCCCGTCGCGGCCGAAACCCGCGCCGCAATATCAGGCCCATCAAGTATCACCACGTCACCGCCAAGCTCCCGAAGATCCGCAATCATGCTCTCGCGCCGTACGACGTTGACGGTGCGCACACCCCGACGCCGCGCAAGGCGGATCAGGTAGCGACCGCAACTCGAATTGGCGGCGTTCTGGATCAACCAATCGCCGGACGAGAAATTTGCGAAGTCGTCGAGCAGCACCTGCGCCGTGGGGCCGTTGACCGTGAGCAAACTCAACTGGACCGCGTCACCCTGTGGCGCAGGCATGCAGACCTCCGCGCGGCAGCGCACTTCTTCGCGAAATGTGCCGGATGCCAGCGCCGGAAAAACCCGATCTCCGACTTTAGGTGTGGTGACTCCCTCACCGACGCGAATCACGTGACCGATGCCCTCGAACCCCGGCGTGCGTGGCAACGGAAAGCGAAACGTATCCGACCCGGTGATAGTGCGAAGATCCGCGATGTGCATCGCCGCGGCCTCCATGCGTATGACGACTTCACCGGGGCCGGGCTGCTCGACGGGCCCTTCGACGACACGCAAGACATCGGCCGGTGCGCCATAGGCTTCATGGATGCAGAGCTTGGGCACGACCGCTACACCAGGACGCCGCGTTCGACCATGCGCGCAATGGCATCGGCCTGCCGTTGCTGGAAGTACGCACGATCTGGAATCACCAACGTGTCGCCCTTGAGCAATCCGTTGCGCCGACGCAGATCGGCGTTGGCAAACGAGTCGGCAAACATCTCCAGAGCCTGACGCGAAAGCATATTGCTCATCGCCGGACGTCGCCGATAGGCACGCAATCCCGCCATGTCGAGGAACGCGTTGGCCACCGAACTTTCGCCCGATCCGGCGAGGATCATCTGATTGCCGTGATAGTCGAGGATATCGGAGTACCCGTTACTGGAATCCACGGGCACGTCGATGCCGTGCAAGGCAGCATTATTGGCTGACACCACGTACGCGAGATTCTCCAGCGCGCGGGCACGGCGTGCGATCTGCTTGATGGTGAGATTCGGTGAAGCGACCTCGCTCGTCGAGTGCAGGAAGATCTCTGCGCCGCGGATTGCGTGGGCACGCGCGATTTCCGGATACAGAATCTCTTCAGATGCGATGGCGGCAAGCCGACCGATCTCGGTGTCCGCGACGGGAAACACGCCATCGAGACCATAGATGTCGAGATACTTGTCCCAGACGTCGTGCGGTGTCGGCGCGAAAATCGAAATCAATCGACGATAGGTCAACACCCGCTGCCCCGTAGGCGAGAAGGCCCAGCACGCCTGGAAGTACAGCCCAGGAAAGTGCCGGTCGGTCTCGTAGCCGTTACCGGCAAGGAAGACGCCGTGCTTCTGTGCCATGGCCGCGAGCGTCTCGTACTCGGGGCCGTCGGGCGCGAGGGCGCCCTTATCGGCCCACTGCGGAATCGTTTCACCCCAGGGCGGACCGCTCAGGATGTATTCGGGAAGCACGACGAGTTTGAGATCCTGTCCGATCCAGCGCTTCGCACCGCCGATGGCTTGATCAATGCGGCGCAGCGATGCGGCCATCCGTCTCGCGGCAGACTCGCGATCTGCATCCGGATGCACGCCATCGCAGTCGACCTGCAAGGCGAGCGCGACAAAACGATCGAGTCTGTTGATACCCATGGATGCCTCGTGTGCCGAAATAGCTAGAGTTTGTAGCGCGCGGTGAGTCCGATCTGTCGTCCTTCTCCAAGCCCGACGACATAGGAGTTGGCAAAGAAAATGACGAACGAGTTGGCCACGTACTTCTCGTCGAACAGGTTCTTCGACCACAGCGACACGTCCCACGGGCCGCGTGTCACGCCCAACTTGGCGTTGGCGAGCATGCGACTGCCGGTAGTGCCGAGATTGAGCGCCTCGAGATACTGCTTTGACTGGTAGTTGAAATCGAGATTGGAGTAAACGCCAAAGCCCGCGCGCTCTCCGCTGTAGCTCAGCAACAGCGAAGCGGACGTCTTCGATTGCCGCTCGAGCGAGTTGCCATCGATGTTGTTGTTGCCGGCTCCATTGACGATCGCGCCGTTGGTACAGAGCGAGCCATCGCAAGACACCGTCGAGGCGAGGAAGGTTGCGTTGGTGTACCGCGGATCGTTGAACGAGGCAGCCAAGGTCGCACCGAACGAATCCGTGAATGCATAGCCGAGCTCGAGCTCAAGGCCGGTCGACTCGGCACCACCACGGTTCTCGATCACGTTGGGATCGGTCGGCACGATACCGGGGCCACGCTGCGGCGCAGCGCCCTGGATGTCGCTCCAGTCGATCGCGTACACCGCGCCGTTCAGGCGCAAACGCCCGTCGAGCCATTCGCTCTTCACGCCGAGTTCCCACGTGATGTTGGTCTCGGGATTGAAGGATCCCTGCAGATCGGGGTTGCGTGCGTTGTTGAAACCGCCCGCTTTCTCGCCCTTGGCCGCCGAGACATACGCGAGCAGGGACTCGCGCGGCTGCCACGATACGGTGCCGCGCCAGGTGGTGCCGGTGAAGTTTCGGGCCTGGAAGGTGTTCTGCGGCGAGGCCGGCGTGTTCACGACCGGTGCGCCGGTCGAACTCGTCAGACGGAAAATTTTCTTATCCTCGTCGTTGCGCCGCGCCTCCACGGCCACGACGAACGCATCGGTCACACGATAGTCGATCGAGCCATAGACGGCCCGGATGCGATCCTCGAAGCGCGAGGCGGAAAGGTTTGACCCGCGAAGATCCGCCGCGAGCGATGCTGTGCCGAGCGGCTGAACGTAGAGCGAAATGCCAGTCGTGTATTCGCTGACCTCAGAGTAGTAGGCGCCCGCCAGCCAGGACAGTCGGTCACTGGCCGCCGACTGCAGTCGCAGTTCGTGCGAATTCGCCTGCAAGTTGCCGTTGGGCCGCGAGTCCACCACGTTGCGAAACACCGGAACCGGCGAACCCACTAAAAACTGCACGTTGCTGCCCTTGACCGGATCGCGATCACTCGGACCGCCGCCGATGCCGGAGTAATCGGCACGCCCGAATTCGTAGAACAGTTCAACCTGCTCGGTGATGTCGTAACGGGCTGTGGCGGTGCGAATCGCGCTGCTGCCATTGAGTCCGAGTTGCCGCGGATCGACCACGATACCTGGCAGCCGCGTATCACCTGCCGCTTGCGGCCGCTCGTAGGGTAGTTCGCCGCACCACGCGGTGTTACGGGTGACACCAGGCGCGATCGAGCGAGGCAGACAGTTCAGATCGTTGAAGTTCGTCAGCCCGAACAGGTTCGAGGCTGCGCCCTGCAGCGCGTAACTGCCAGCCGGCTCACGAACGATGTCGGTGCGAAAGTAGCCCAGGTCGATCTCCAATCGATCGATGGGCAGCAGCGTGAGACCCACCGAATACACTTCGGTGTCGTAGCCGCCGAGCTTGCCCCGATTCCCGGGACTGACCCCCGCCGCTGCGTTCGGATGGTTGTTGCCGATCGTGCCGTCGAACTCGCTATGCGCGTAAGCGAGCTTGAACATCGCCCGCCCCTCGGTGAGCGGGCCGCTGACGAAGGCCGAGTAGTCGAGCCTATCGTCGCTGCCCGTGGTCACGGCCGCATCCGCCTGCCACTCGTTCGAAGGTCTGCGCGAGATGTAGTTCACGGCACCCGCGAAGGCGTTGCGTCCGTACAGGGCGCTCTGCGGGCCCTTCAGGACCTCGACTCGTTCGATATCGACCAGCCCGAGATCGAACATCGCCTGGTTGGGCAGGTAAATCCCGTCGTAGAACACAGCTACGTTCTGCGTCCGATTCGTCAACTGAGTGTTGGTGAGCCCGCGCAACACGAGACCGCCAGAGAGTCCGGCGGATACGTAACCCTCGTAGTTCAGGCCCGGTGTCCGCAGCGACAGATCGCCAAGCCCTTGCAGCGTGCTGCGCTCGATCTGCTCGGCCGTGACGGCGTTGACCACGAGCGGAATGTCTTGCAGGGACTCCTCGCGCTTGCGTGCCGTGACGACGATTTCCTCGAGGGCACCGGCCCCGGAGGCTCGATCCTGCGCAATGCCCGGGACGCCTGCCAAAGACACGGCGCCCACGGCCACACTCAACCATCGACGGTGGATCACTCCGAACCTCGCTATTAAACGCTCAGCCGACGCGTGTCTCGGCCAAGTCACTCCAAGTCTGTAATTCGACGATTCGGCCGGAGCGCAGCAAAAAACGATCGCACCAGCGCACGCCGGCGAAAGCCATGCCATCGGCCCAGCTCCCCGACATCTCGCCAGTCACATAAACGGCCAGCCCGCCCGCCGCTTCGCAGGCCTCGAACTGATCGGCCCGCTTGTGCACGGCCTGATACCGCCGCGCGCCATACGCCACGAACTCTTCGAGGCGGGTAAAGCGGTGCCCGCCCGAGATCGTGATGGTGCAGGGCTCGGCCATGAGCGTCGCGGCCGTCGACAAATCCGCTGCCGCCATCGCATCGAACCAGCGGCGTACCAGATCGATGGAATCGGCCCGCTCGGTTCGTGCGGCGCCAACTACGATACGACCCTCTCCAAGTTGGGCTCCCATGGGCCGAGTATGCCTCAGCCCGACGTGACGTGACGACCGGGGATGCCGTAGCCTTCCACACCATGCGCATCAGCATCCTGGGCAGCGGTACCGCCAGCCGGCAGCTTCCGGCTCACTTCACGGCCGTGGTGCCGCAAGGTGCCGAGCTCGAACTGGAATTGGTGAACCCCAGGCTGTCGCTGTTCGCCGCGACACCGTACGAGCGTCTGCTGGTCGATGTCGGTTACGCCGATGCTGCTCTGCAGGCCGCTCAAAGTGGCTGCGACGCCATCCTGATCAATTCGTTCGCCGACTACGGCATGGACGCGGCGCGTGCAGCGCTGACCGTGCCCGTGATCGGCGCGGGTGAAGCGGCGCTGCACGAAGCCTCTGCGCGAGGCACACGTCCGTTCTCGATCGTGACCGTATGGCCCCGGTCGATGGGCTTTCTCTACGAGGAGCGACTTCGCGCCACCGGCCTGCAGCCCCTCTGTCGCAGCATCCGGCATGCGGCAGACGAGGAGGAGTTGCAGAAACTCGGCAGCGACGATGGCGTGATGCTGCGCATGGCGCGGCATGAGTCGTCAGTCATCGCAGCGTTGCGCGCACTGTGTGAGGCCGCGGTGAGGGAAGATGGCGCAGCGGCAATCGTGCTCGGTTGCACCTGCATGGCGCCCATCGGCGATCTCCTGCAAGCGGGATGCACCGTGCCGGTGATCGAGTCGTCCATGGCAGGTCTGCGGGCCGCCACCGAGGCGGGACGGAACTCGCTCGCGGCCACGGCTGCGCCGCGAGCCATCTGGTCGGGCCGTGTGCGCGATCCGTCACTGATTCCCGCCCTGGTTTCGAGCTGGGCCGGGGCTGATGCGGGGCGAGCACCACCACCCGAGAACGACTGTCCGGTGTGCATACCCGCGACCGAACTCTGACACGAGGAGACTGCGACATGACGGAACTCGATCGGCGACAAGCGCTCGCGCTGGCACTGGGACTGGCGGCGCTACCGCTGCGCGCGCGGGATGCCGAGGCACCGCTGCAATACCCGATACGACTGTCGTTCAACGAGAACCCCTGGGGCCCGGGACCCAAGGCGCGTGCAGCGATCGTCGAATCACTCGTCGATGGCTCACGCTACGGAGCGCAATACAGCACTCGACTGATTGCGGCGATCGCAAAGCAGGAAGCCGTCGCTCCTGAGCGCATCATCCTCGGTTCGGGTTCGGGCGAATTGCTGCACATGCTGGCGCTACTGACGCACAGCCGCGGGCGCGCGATCAGCTGTGCGTGGCCCACCTTTGGCCAATTGATGGGTTTCGGCGAGCAACTCGGCGTTCCCGTGCGGCGTATCGCGCTCGATGCGCAGTTACGCCATGATCTCCTCGCCCTCGCCGCAAGCGTCTCGAGCGATACGGGTCTCATCTACGTCTGTAATCCCAACAACCCCACGGGCACCGTGGTCTCGGGCGCCGCATTGCTCGAGTTCTGTCGGCAGATGGCGAGCAAAGCACTCGTCGTGGTGGATGAGGCGTACATGGATCTGATCGAGCCCGGGGCCACGAGCAGCATGATCGAGCTCGCGCGCAACCACAGCAACGTGATCGTGCTGCGCACCTTCTCCAAGATCCATGGTCTCGCCGGACTGCGCGTGGGCTATGGCATCGGGCATCCCGACACGATCAAGGCCCTGCGCCCGTTGCAGATGGTCTCACCGAACGTGCCAGGACTTGCGGCGGCAGCAGCGAGTCTCGGCGACACCGAGTTCCTGCGCACCACGGGCGAGCGCCTTCGCGCCGACCGAAGACGTCTCTGCGAGGCCTGCGATGCGCTCGGCATCGGCTATGCGCCGCCGCAGGGTAACTTCGTCTTCATGAAACCCGGCATGGAACTGGAAGCGTTTCGCGCAGCCATGAAGCAACTGGGATTCGAAGTGGGCCGCCCCTTTGCACCGCTCACCGATTACTGCCGCGTCACCGTGGGTACGACCGCGGAAACGACTGCATTCATTCAGGCACTGCGACAAGTGAAAGGAGTTCGCTCGTGATCCGACATCCGTGGCTGCTGACCCTGCTGATCGCGATATCACCGCTCGCTTCGAATGCCGCAGCTTCCGGCACTATGTCTGCCGAGAAGATGTGGTCGCTGACGCGACTCGGTGATACGGACATTTCTCCTGACGGTCGACTCGCCGTGGTATCGGTCACGCGCTTCGACATGAAGAAGAACAAGGGCTACACGGATTTGTGGCTCGTCGCTACCGATGGCAGCGGCGCTCGTCCCCTGACGAGCGATCCTGCGCCGGACAGCGCACCCACCTTCAGCCCTGATGGCCGAAGCGTCGCCTTCGTTTCCAAGCGCGATGACGACAAGACGCCGCAGATCTACCGGATCGCCATCGATGGTGGCGAAGCGCAGCGTGTAACCCAGCTGCCCACCGGCGCAGACGCACCGAAGTGGTTTCCCGATGGGCGTCGCATCGCCTTCGTGTCGTCCATCTGGCCAGATCTCGTTCGTTGGGAAGATCAGGCCGTACGGCTTGAGGAGCGCGCCGAGAGCAAGGTCAGTGCACGAGTGTGGGACAAGGCGCCGATTGCCTACTGGGATCGCTATCTCGATGACACGGAGCCACAGCTGTTCTCGGTCGATGTCGCGGACGGATCGTTGATCGCCATCAGCCGACTCTCGGGCTTCCACCTGTCGAAGTCGGAGTACTCGGCCTCCTCGTACGATATTTCTCCCGATGGTCTCGAAATCGCCTTCGCCGCCAACACGGACAAGAGCGGCGTCGCGCCGAACTACGATCTGATCACGCTCGAGGCCTGCGGCTGCAAACCGGCCGTGAATCGCACGGCTGATAACGCGGCCGATGAGGGTTCTCCCGCCTACAGCCCCGACGGCCGATGGCTGGCCTGGAGCGCTCAATCGATACCCGGTTTTTATGCCGATCGAGCGCGTCTGATGCTGCTCGATCGGGCGAGTGGCGTCGCGCGCAGCCTCAGCGGCGATTGGGATCGCTCCGTCGGGGAAATCATCTGGCGCGGCGACTCGAAAGCCGCCTACAGCGCCGTGGATGACGCCGCGACCCACCGCATCTATCGCTTCGATCTGAACGCACCCGGCAAGCCCGTGGCAATCACGGCGTCATTCAGCTTCGGTGCGCTGGCGGTGGCGCGGCGCGGGGGTGCGAAGCCGCTCGCCGTCGCGCTGCGACAGAGCTTCACCGAGCCGCCGACGCTGGTGCGGCTCGACCTGGTGAACGGACAGGCCGTTAAGCTCTCCTCCTTCAACGACTCGACCCTCGCGGGCATCGACTTCGGCACAGTCGAGAGCGTGAACTACCCGGGCGCGGGCGGCGCACCCATCCAGATGTGGGCGGTCTATCCGCCGGGCTTTGACCCTACAAAGAAATACCCGGTATTCATGCTGCTCCACGGCGGTCCACACAACGGCATCCAGGACGCCGTGCAGTGGCGTTGGAATGCCCACGTGTTTGCCAGCTGGGGCTACATCGTCACGTGGCACAACTTCCATGGCTCGAGCGGCTTCGGCCAGGCCTTCACGGATTCGATCAATCCCGATCGAATCAGTAAGCCCTACGAGGATACGATCAAGGCCGCCGAGTGGCTCGCCGCACAACCCTATGTCGATGCTGAGCGCATGGTGGCGGGAGGCGGCAGCTACGGCGGATTCCTCGCCTCGACCCTACTCGGTCGCAGCCACCCGTACAAAGCCCTGATCGCCCACGCGGCCGTGTACAACAGCTTCACGCAAATCGGCGCCGACTACGGTGCCGAGCGCGATCGGTTCTTTGAATTTTGGGATCGCCCGGAAGAGTTCGCGCGCTACTCGCCGCATACCTCCGCCGGCAACTTCGTCACCCCGACTCTGGTGATCCACGGTCAGCAGGACTTCCGCGTTCCAGTGAACCACGGCATCGAGCTGTTCAATACTCTGCAAAAGCGCGGCGTGCCCTCTCGCCTCGTTTATTATCCTGACGAGAACCACTGGATACTCAAACCGCAGAACTCGCTGTTCTGGTACGCCGAAGTACGTGCCTGGGTGGAAAAGTACGCCGCACCAGGAGCCCGCTGACCCACGACTTGCAAGGAGCCCCGTCATGCTCAAGCTGCTTGGACTAGTGCTGAAAATCGCCGGCTACGCCGTACTGACACTGGTTGTGCTCGTCGCGGCCTACGTATTCTGGCTAAGCGGCTCCTCGCACGAACCGACGAGCGTGCGTGCTGCGAGCGCCTACGCCTCACCGGGCGGACCCATCATTGTCTTCGGCGGCAACCGCGCCACCGGTCTCGACATCGTGCGCAAGTTGCGCGAACGCGGCGAGTCGGTCACGGTGGCCGTTCGCCCGAGTTCGGACACGAGCGAGCTGACGGCGCTCGGCGTCGAAACGGTCGTCGCCAATGCGCTCGATGCCGAACAAGTGCAGGCCGCGTTCGCCAGCAAGCCGTTCGCGGCGGTGATCTCGACGCTGGGCACCACGCGCGGTGATCAAAAAAATCGTCCCGACTACATCGGCAATCGCAACGTCATCGACGCCGCCAAAATGAACGGCGTCAAGCGCATGGTGTTCATCACGGTGATCGGTGCCGGCGACTCGCGCGAATCAGCGCCGCTGCCATCGCGTCGTTTCTTGGCCGAAGTGATGGAGCTCAAGACCCGTGCCGAGGATCACTTGCGCGCAAGCGGCCTCGAGTACACCATCATCCGCCCGGGCGGACTCGGCGACGTAAAAGCAACCGGCACCGCGGTGCTCACCGAAGATCCGCAGGCGTTCAGTTACATTTCACGCACGGATCTGGCGGATCTGGCCGTGCAGGCGCTCGGTGATCCGGCCGCGGCCAACAAGACCTATACCGCCTTCGATCCCTCGCGACCCACACTCTGGAAGATGTTCAACGACTGACGGCAATACGTCGGTCACCACGGCAGCTTGCTGCCGTCGTACATCCAGAATCGGCCGGCGTTCTCGGTGGTCAGCCCGTCGATCACCCGACGCATGCCGCTCACGCTCGTCACCACATCGATGTCGGCGCGCGGGCCGCCCATGTCGGTGCGAACCCAGCCCGGGTGCATTGTCGTGGCGGCGATGCCCTGCGCCGACGCCAGATCGATGGACATGGAGCGCATCACGGCGTTCACCGCCGCCTTGCTTGCGCGGTAGGCGTACAGGCCGCCGATGCTGTTCCTACCGATCGAGCCCAGGATGCTCGTCAGCGTAACGATCTTTTTCTGTGAGGATCGGGCGACGTGGCCGACAAACGCCTCGGCCATCTTCATGGGCCCGATCACATTGAGGCGATGCACGCGCTCCCAGTCAGCGAAATCGGAATTGCCAAACTTGCCAAACGCACGGCCCTCCCGGGCAAAACTGCCTGCGCCCATGGTGCCCGCCGAATTGATGAGCACGTCGATGGGTTCGGCAGAAAGGGCTGTTGCCAGCGCATCGATCGAGGCGTGATCCTCGACGTCGAGCGCGTGGATGGTCACCCGGCCGGCGGATTGTTCTGCCAGCTGCTGCAGTTCCGTCGAACGCTGCGGACTGCGCACGCAGGCGAGCACGCGCCAGCCGTCAGCCGCATACTGCCGTACGAACTCGAGACCAATGCCGCGCGAGGCGCCTGTGACCAGTACGGTGGGCAAGAAAGTTCTCCGTGGACTTCGAACGAGCCGTCAATTTACGCTTCGCATCCCGCGCCCACCAATCCGCACCGCTTAGCCACCACACTGTGATCCCGCCTACCCGTTACCGCAAACTCATCATCCATGCACTGACCGGCGACTTTCGCACCTCCACGATGGTGACTGACGAAGCGTGGCGTGATCCGTTGCCTGGCCAGATTGTCATTCGCAATCGCTACGCCGGCTGCAATGCCATCTTCGATAAGAACCTCTGTCGCAACCGCATCCGCTACCTCAACGTGCAGCCCCCCTTCGACATGGGCATCGAATCGGTGGGCGAAGTCGTCGCCTGCGGCGAGGGCGTCACGCAACTGCGCCCCGGTGATGCCGTAGCCACCACCCGTCTCGGCTCCGGCTATCGCGAGTACCAGACTGCCGAAGCCGCGCGGGCGATCCGCATCCGCGAACTGAGCCCACAGATCCTTGCGCTCATTCCGACTGGCATTTCGGGCATGGTCGGGCTCGAGCGCATCGGCGAGATTCGGCCGGGTGACACCGTGGCGGTCTCGGCAGCGGCCGGCGGGCTCGGGCACATCGTGGTGCAGCTCGCCAAGCTCGCCGGCTGTCATGTCATCGGCATCACGAGTTCGGATGAGAAAGTAGCTCTGCTTCGCGAACTCGGCGTCGATCGACCCATCAATCATCGACGGGAGAATTTGCGCGACGTGCTGGCGAGCGAATACCCGAGGGGCATCGATCTGGCCTACGACTCGGCGGGCGGCGAGATCTTCGACGTCTTCGTCGATCACATCGCCCACCGTGGTCGGTTGGTGATCAGCGGTCACACCTCTGACTTCGACAAAGAGATCGAGCTCATCGCTCAGCCGCGCATGTATCGAAAGTTGTATTGGAAATCCGCCTCGCTGCGCGCCTTCCAGAATCAGGCCTTTCCGGAGTTCTTCGCCGAGGCCGCCGAGCGCATCCTCGATCTGTATTACCGCGGCCGGTTGCGGGTGCTCGTCGACCCGACACCCTTCAACGGGCTCGAGAGTACGGCCGATGCGGTCGAACACCTGCTGAGTGGGCGCAACCGAGGCAAGGTGGTTGTTGCGATATAGCAACATTAAGTTTCGGTTCGCAACGAAACCGGCTCCATCGCCGCGTCTGCTCTGCTAGATTACGGGCGCTGTCGTGCGACCAACCTAGGTTGTTCCACGGCAGGTCAGGGATCACCCAACCACATAGGGATAACGCATGTCGAAAAATCGTCTGTTGAATGTCGCCGTCGGCCTCGCTGTCATGCCGGCCGGCGTCTACGCGCAGGGCACCTCGTCCTCGGCCGTGCTCGAGGAAATCGTCGTGACCGCGGAGCGCCGCGAGGCGTCGCTGCAGTCGGTGCCGGTACCGGTCACCGCCATCACCGCCGAGGCACTGGCGAACAAGCAGGTCACCGAAGCGCGCGACCTCGCCCGCTACGCGCCGAGCCTCAAGATGTTCAACAACATCACCACCCCGACCAACCTCTCGCCCTCGCTGCGCGGTTCGCTGCAGCAGGACGCCTCGCTGGTCGTGGCGGAATCGCCGTTCGGCATCTACGTCGACGACGTCTATATCGCGCGGCTCAACGGCAACAACATCACGCTGTCGGACATCGAGCGCGTGGAAGTGCTGCGTGGCCCGCAGGGCACGCTCTACGGCCGCAACACGCTGGCCGGTGCCATCAAGTTCGTCTCGCGTACGCCGGGTGAGGATTCCTGGCGCAACGTCAGCGTCGGTGCGGGCAACTACAACCAGCAGCGCGCAAGCGTCAGCATCGGCGACAAGATCTCGGACAACTGGGCGGGCTCCTTCTCGGCGCTCTACACCAACAAGGACGGCCAGTTCTTCAACCGCAACCCCACGAAGGGCGAGAAGACCGGTCTCGAGCGCAGCTACGCCGCCCGCGGCAAGCTGCGTTACATGGGAGTCGAAGGCCTCGATGTGACGGCCTCCTTCTCCTACGCCGATGCGGACAACGACGGCGGCCAGCTGATTCCGGCGACGACGCCGGGAGTGGCTTCGAACAAGCAGTTCACCTCGAACGATCTCGTACCGCAGTTCGGCAACTATGTGCTCAACACCCCGAACGTCGCGCGCACGAACCTCGCCAACTACCCGTACGGCAAGACCAAGCAGACGATCGCCTCGCTCAACGTCTCCTACGACATGGGTGGCTCGACGCTGCGCTCGGTCACCGGCTACGTGAAGACCGAAGACTCGTTCACCAACGACTTCAGCGGCAACGGCAACGTCATGGCAGCCAACAACGCCCTGGCCGAGCAGTACAGCGAAGAAATCCAGGTGTCGGGCAAGGCGTTCGGCGACAAGCTCAGCTACCTCGCCGGCATCTACCTGTTCTCGGAAGAGGGCACGCAGTCCTTCGCGTGGAACTCCTATCTGCCGCCGCCGATCCCGTCGGCGATTCCGATCTCCACCTCGCTGATCAAGGCGAAGACCAAGTCCTACTCGGCCTTCACCCAGCTCGACTACCTGATGACGGACGCGCTGAAGGTCACGGCAGGCATCCGCTACACCAACGACAAGAAGGACTTCGACTTCCTGTTCCGCGGTCTGCTGCCGCCCATCACTCCGGCCGTCGGCATCGTCGATCTGAGCAACACCTACTCGGAAGTGTCACCGCGCTTCGGCATCGACTACACCGTGCCGACCTCGAGCGGCAACATCGACAGCATGCTGGTGTACGCCTCGGCGGCGAGCGGCTTCAAGTCGGGTGGCTTCAACGGTATCGCGATCTTCGGCTTCAACGATGCGAAGAAGGGTTACGCGCCGGAGAGCAACTGGACCTACGAGGCCGGCATCAAGACGGACCTGCTCGCCAACCGGTTGCGCATCAACGCCAACTACTTCCTCGCGAAGGCCGATGATCTCGCGCTCAACGCTACCGTGACCAACACCGACGGCACGACGGCCTTCCCCGTGCAGAACTCGGGTAAGGCCACGATCCAGGGCCTCGAGTTCGAAATCACAGCGGTTCCGGCCGATGGTCTGACGCTCTTCCTGAGCGGCACGGCGATGATGGACGGCAAGTACGACTCGCTCAATCCGACGAGCGCGCCGGCCAATGCGCTCGCCAACTTCGGCGTGCGCGCGGTCGTGCCGCAGACGCCGAGCTACTCGTTCACGACGGGCTTCGACTACGGCTTCGACAACCGTTACGGCCGTACGACCGTAGGGGCGGACTGGTTCCAGACGGACGACTACATCACCGCCGCCACCAACGACTTCAAGGTCAAGGGCTATGGTCAGGGTAATGCGTTCGTGAGCCACGCCTTCAACGACAGCTGGTCGGTGCGCGGCTCGGTGAAGAACTTCACCGACGAGTACGTGATCACCACCGGTTCGCGCGGCTTCCTCGGCGGCTTCATCCCGCTGCGTCCCCGCGAGTACATGGTGTCGGTGACCTACAAGCTCGACTGAGCCATCGGCACAGCGCCTCAAGGTCAAAGGCCCGGTCGCGAAAGCGGCCGGGCCTTTTTCTTTGCCGATCTAAACGCGTGGTCAGCCCCGGACGCGTATCTAGCCCGAACGCGTACTCAGCGAAGCTGAGCTGCAGCCCGGCCCGCGAGCCGACCGAAGGTCGTCGCGGTGAGCAAGCCGTTGCCCGCCATGTACCCCGAGCATCCCGGGCCCGATACGCCACGCGCCGCGCCACCGCCTGCGAACAGATTCGGCAGACTGCGTCCATCGGCACGCAGCACTCGCCCCTCGGCATCCACCTTGAGACCACCTTGAGTGTGAAACAGGGCGCCGGTGACTTTCACCGCGTAGTACGGCGCACTGAGCACGGGTTTGCCGGTGAAGTCGCGACCGAACGTATCAGCGCGTTCACCGCGCGCGAGTGCCGCGACGGCATCGATCGTGGTCGCAAGTCCTGTAGCATCGATGCCAGTGAGTGCCGCAAGTGCAGCGGGATCATCCGCACGCAGGATCGCCCTCGCCTCGACGGCATCGCGGTAGTCATCAAACTCAAGCATCAATCGATGCAGACGCTCATCATAGATGTCCCAGGCGACATGCCCCGGCTGCGCAACGACCTCGACCGCTTGCTCCGAGTAGCCTTTGGCCTCGTTCGAGAACCGCTCGCCGCGAACGTTGACCTGGAAGCCACCCTCCATGATGAGCGGCCAAAGAATGGGAATGCCGCGTCCCGCAGCCAAGCCACCGTGTCCCTGGTAGCTGTGGATGTCCTCGACGGCAGCGCCGAGCGCGAGCCCCCAGCGAATCGCATCACCCTTGTTACCGGGATGACCGAAGAACGTCGCATCGGCAATTTCGGGAATGTACTGGCGGATCATCTCGGCGTTGCCGCCGAAGCCGCAGCAGGCGAGCACCAGCGCATCGCAGGCGAAATCCTCGCGAGTCTGATCGGGACGCCGCACGCGAACGCCGCGTACCCGACTGTCTGCCGCATCGGCGAATACGCCTTCGACCAAGGCTTCGGTGACGACGTCGATGCCGCGACGCTCGACAGCGGAGGCGAGCGCCGCCATCAGTTCCGAACCCGTTCGATTGGGCGTGCCATGCATACGCTTCACGCTGTGGCCCGGATACAGAAAGCTGTCGACCAGCGAGAGCGGAACCGCATGATCGTCGATCAGCCATTCGACCGTGGCGGCTGACGCTTCAGCCAGCGCAAGGGCGATCGAAGCATCGGTCTGCCCGCCCGTCTTGCGAACGATGTCCGCCGCGAAAATCTCGGCGCTGTCCTCGATGCCTCGCTCGCGCTGCAAGCGCGTGCCGGCTGCAGGAATCAACCCGGTGGACATGGCCGTGGTACCGAGCGTCGATGCGTCACGCTCCAGCACCAGCACCTCCGCGCCCGCCTGCTGGGCCGACAACGCAGCCGTCAGTCCGCAGCCGCCACCGCCGACCACCAATACCGAAACGTTACCGGAATAGCGGGCATCGCTTGGATCGAGAATGCCTGAGCCCGTATGCAGTGGAGCGTCGTTCATGGGGTGAGGAGCCTACCGGCAAGCGAGGGGTCGACTCAATGCGCCACCGACTTTTATGCGGCCACTGACCGGACGGTGTGCCGTGAGGGTCGCACGATCGAGAGCGGTGCGGCATACGATCCTTGGCCACAGCAGGAGCTTCAAATGAATGTACCGTCCTTCAGTTCCGCCACAGCACTGTCCCCCTCGACGCTGGCTTTTCTTACCCGTCAGCATGGCCACTTCATCGGCGGCCGATGGGTACATCCGACCGATGGCGCATTGATCGACATCCACGATCCCGCCACAGGCGAACGCATCGCGGGCTGCGCAGCCGGTGGTGCCGCGGAAATCGACGCTGCGGTGCGCGCGGCGCGCGCTGCCTTCGAAGGACCGTGGTCGCGATTCACTGCGGCGCAGCGCAGCGCGGTGCTGTGGAAGATCGCCGATCTCGTACAGCAGAATTTCCAGCAGCTGTGCGAACTCGAAATCCTCGATAACGGTCTGCCCACACCATTGGCGCAGTACGTCTGCGGCATGGTGGTCCCGGATTTCTTTCGTTATTACGCTGGCTGGCCCACCAAGATCGAAGGAGCGACGATCCCGGCTGCGCCACAGGGCAAACTGCCGGGCGAAGCGCTGTCGTTCACGTTGCGCGAACCGATCGGTGTCGTGGGCGCCATCACGCCGTGGAACTCGCCGTTGCCGATGGTGATGCTGAAAATCGCACCGGCGCTGGCCACCGGCTGCACACTGGTACTGAAGCCCGCCGAACTCACACCGCTCACCGCCATGCGGCTTGCGGAACTCTGCCAGGAAGCCGGTGTTCCCGACGGGGTCATCAACATCGTCAACGGTTACGGTGAGGAGGCCGGGGCAGCACTCGCCGCGCATCCCGGCGTTGACAAGATCGCCTTCACGGGTTCGACCGAAGTGGGTCGGCTGATCGTCAAAGCGGCAGCCGGTAATCTGAAGAAAGTCACACTGGAACTCGGCGGGAAGTCCCCCGTAGTGGTGTTCCCCGATGCAGACCTAGAGCAGGTAATCCCCGGCGCGGCCCGTGCCTGCTTTTTCCTGCAGGGTCAAAATTGCATGGCGGGCACCCGACTATTCGTGCACGAGAAGATCCAAGACAAGGTCGTCGAAGGCGTGGCGGCGGTGGCACGCGCCATGAAAATTGGCCCGGGACTCGACCCGAGTTCGGAGTTCGGCCCGCTGATCTCGGCGGAGCAACGCAGTCGTGTTGCAGGGTTCGTCGATGCCGGCCGCAAGGAGGGCGCTGAAGTCGTGTGTGGCGGTAACGCCCCGACGCGTCCGGGATACTTTTTCGAACCTACGGTGCTCGCGCGCACGCACAACGACATGACACCGGTCAAGAGTGAAATCTTTGGTCCCGTACTCTGCGTGCAGACTTTCGGCGACGACGATCTCGACAGCGTCGCACGAGCAGCCAACTCCACGATCTACGGCCTGTCGGGCAGTGTGTGGACGCGCGACCTTGGCACGGCCATGAAGATGGTGCGCAAAATAGACTCGGGTCAGGTGAGCGTGAACATGCACGCGGCCATCGACCCCGCCATGCCGTTCGGCGGCAACAAGCAGTCGGGATGGGGGCGTGAATTCGGCAAAGAGGGACTCGAACCGTATCTCAAGACCAAGGGCATCTCGATGACTTGGTAATCACTGATTGGGTAATCACCTTAGGGGACACATCGCATGACCATGGGAATGACTTCACGTTTACTCGTCGCAGGCCTCGCCGCCTGTCTGCTGCCTGTCGCTGCTTCGGCGCAGGGCAAGCCAGGTGCCGCCGCGCGCATCACCACCGGCACTGTGGAACGCGCCGATCGCACTCGGCTCGACTCCAATGCGACGCCCGGTGCCCTCGTCGGCGGCACCTTGGGTTTGCTGTCCGCATCAGGGAAGTCGGACGGCCGCAAGGCCCGTAACGCCATCATCGGTGCTGGTGCCGGTGCCATGATCGCGAATGCCGCGCAGGGCAGCCGCGACGGCATGGTCTACACCGTGCGCACCGGCCCGAGCAGCTCGATCCGCATCGTCAGCGACCAGTCGGGCATCATGGTGGGCGATTGCGTCGTCGTTGAAGAAGCCGGACAGACCAACAACATTCGCCGCGTCTCCATGGAAGTCTGCGATAAGGCTTCGCAGAAAGTCGTCGCGCAGTTGCAGCCGGAATTTCAGAGCGAGGCCAGCGACTGTGCCCTCGCCAAGGATCAGCTCGTGGCGGCCACCTCGTCGGAAGCCATCGATCTTGCGATCCGCAAGGTCAAGATTCTCTGCAACAACTGAAATCGTTTCGAGGTGCCGTCAAGGCGCCACAGAACACGAGGGGGGCAGCGAATGCTGACCCCCTTTTTCTTTGAGCAGACGCTGATACTCCGGCGTGCGGCTTAGTAACGCTTTTGCTGCACAACGCAATTCCGCGATATCGCGCGGAGGGTCGCTGAGAGACGTCTTCAGTCTCGTCAGTCTCCCGTACCGCGGATCGCTCTGGAGCGCATCGAGTTCGAGATCGATGAAATAGAGCCCCTTCGATCCTGTACCGTTATCGAGTCGCTCACTCCAGGCTTCGAGCGTCTGGCGCAGCAGGACCTTGCTTTCGACCGAATATCGATCGACCGGTACCGTACCCATCAAACGCAACATGTCGAACAAGGCCGGCGGCTGGCGCGAACTGGCGATGCGCTCGGCCTGTGAATCCGACGCATTGAGAGCGATAAACACGACGGTGCGGATCTCGCCCTGCGCGAGCAGACGCTGCAAGCCGCTCGGATCGTCTTCGTCGGTCAGCACGTCGAGCGGCGCGCGTACACCCAGGTTGTCGCTGAGTGCGCCGTCGACGAGGTGCAGGTAGGGAAACCGCGAAGAGTCAGCCCGTGCAGAGAGAATGTTGGCGCGGAAATGACGTCGGGAGGCGTGGTCTTCCTCCTTGACGGCCTTCCCGACCCAATCGGGCAACTGATGGCCGCAACCACCGCCTTCGTTTCGTAGCGTAATCGGGGTGAACAAGGCGGGGACCGAGGACGATGCGGCGACTGCTCTGCTCAGCGGGAATGAATCAAGCTTCATGCACAGCACGTCGAAGGAATCCTGAGTGAAATCGAAGCGCCCCGCATTGCCGATATCCGTGGCATTGAGAATCAGGAACGGGCCCTGCCTTGCAGTCCGAAGATCGGCGAAGGTGGCGCCACGGAAAAGCTTCTGGTCGAAATACTCCGCATAGATGTCGCCTCGCGAGAACTCGCTGGAGGCGAGGCGGAACCAATTGCGAGGATCGAAGAACATTCGTCGGCGCAGTCCGGCGGCGACATCCCGGTTCAGGAAGCCGCGCTCGAAGTCCGTGAACAGTTGATCTCCGTGCAGCACGAAATAGGTGGCGGGAATGGCACCGCCCGACACCGCCGAGATGACATCGACCTCGTCCAGCAGCCGTCGCTCGAGGCCGTCGTGGCGCAGACGGTCCGCTGCCAACTGCTCTAGCAACCCATAGGCCATGGCAGAGGCCCGCTTGCCGCCGCCCGAGAGCGTGACAATGACCAGCATATCGGGCGAGGTACGCGTTTCGACAACCCGGCCCAGTCGATAGCCTCGGCTCGAATCCACCTGCGTGATCGGCTCGCCGAGAAATGCCTTGGGAGTGGTGCAGCCAGCCAGCAAGACGAGCAGCAGGCACGCACCGACCCACCGGCCGCCGCGGCGCACCGCCTCAGGACTATGGCATGCTTGGCTCATGAACAAAGTTCTCACCGCGATCCAACTTACCATGTTGGCGATGCTGACGCTGCCGTCGGCCGGAGCAGACGAGTCCCGCCCTATCGACACCCGCCAGCTCGAGATCCGCCTCGGCGATGGTACGACCATCGTTGTGAACGAAGGCCGTGTCGAGCCTCGCAGCATCGGCAGCGTCGTGCTCAGCGCCTATGCTCCGGCCGAGGGAGAGTTTCGCTACGACAACTTCCAGAGCGGCATCGTCTGGCCGCGTGACGGCACTCTGCTCAGATTACTGACCATCGACATCGACTCGCAGCCTGGTGACGAAATCATCGTCATTTCCCAATCTGCAGGGTCCGGCGGCTATCTCTCGGCCACGGCGTTCAGGTGGCGTCACGGCGTGCTGGCGCATGTCGCGAGCGTCTCGGACCTACCACCCGCGGCCGATGCAGTAGACGCCCTGAAAAGGGCTCTGCAGAGACGCTGAATTCGAGCGCGGGGCGACCGCTACCAGGTGCCCGTGTTGGGCATTGAAGCCCAAGGCTCGGCGGGAGCGAGCGCCGGCCCTTGCTGTAGCAACTCGATTGAGATGCCATCAGGCGATCGTACGAAGGCCATGCGCCCATCCCGAGGGGGCCTCAGGATCGTCACACCGTGATCCTGAAGCCGCTGGCAGGCGGCGTAGATATCGGGCACGGCATAGGCCACGTGGCCAAAGTTGCGCCCGCCCTGATACACCTCAGGATCCCAGTTATGGGTCAATTCGATCTGCGCGGAATGATCGCCCGGTGCAGCGAGAAAGATCAGCGTGAATCGACCCTGCGGTACGTCCTTGCGCGAGAGCAGCTCGAGACCCAACGCATCGCGATAAAAACGCAGCGATGCCTCGGGATCGGTGACACGCACCATGGTGTGCAGATACTTCATGATCGGAAAACTCGCGTGATCAGAACATTTGCGACGGACCCGGTGCCGCCGCATCGACCGGCTGCTTGTTGCGCGCCACGATGAAATCGCCCGTGATCATGGCATCGTAGGACTGGCCCGGTCCCACCATCGGATAGACACCCGCATCCGGATCGATGATGACTTCGAGGAAGGCGGGGCCCGGGTAGCGGATGAATTCCTCTACCACCCGCGGCACGTCTTGCTTGCGATCGAGCCGTACGGCGAACTTGAAGCCATCCGCCTGTGCGGCCTTGACGAAATCTTTCTTGTGCAGCGACTTGTCACTGGCCGACAACCGCCCCTTGAAGAACAGCTTTTGCCACTGCTTGACCATGCCGTCGCCGAAATTGTTGAGCACCACGACCTTCACGGGCAGATCGTAGGTGGTCACCGTTTCAAGCTCGCCGATATTCATGCGCACCGAAGCGTCACCATCGATGTCGATGACGAGGGCACCAGGCCGTGCGAACTGCGCGCCAATGGCAGCGGGAAGGCCAAAACCCATCGTGCCCATGGATCCCGACGTCAGCCACAAGCGTGGATGCCGAAAATCGAAGTACTGGGCCGCCCACATCTGATGCTGCCCCACGCCCGTGGCGATGATGGCCTCACCACGCGTCAGGCGGTTGATCTCTTCGATGACGTAGTACGGCTGGATGAGCTCGCTCTGCCGGTCGTAATTCATGGCATGCGTCTCACGCAGTGCCGCAAGCTCGGCATGCCAAGCGCTGTAGTCCTGCCGGAATCCGATGCGACGACCGTAACCGGTCAAGGTCTCGAGTGCATCGGGCAACTGACCCACGTGACTCCAATCGACCGATTTGACCTTGTTGATCTCTGCGCGGTCGACGTCGATGTGGGCGATGCGCCGAGCGTTGGGTGCAAACTTAGCCGGCACGCCAGCCACACGGTCATCAAACCGCGAGCCGAGCGCGATCAACATGTCGCAATCGTCGACGGCGTAGTTGGCAAATGCGGCGCCATGCATGCCGAGCATCCGCATGGACAGCAGATCCGTGGTGTCGAAAGCACCGATGCCCATCAGTGTGGTGACCACGGGCACGCCGAAAGTCTTGGCAAACTCGGTCAGCGCCGAGGCTGCGCCTGCATTGATTACACCGCCACCCGCATAGATGAGTGGTTTTCGGGCCGCAGCCAGCATCGCAAAGAATTCAGCCGCTTCATCGTCCTCGATGGCGGCGTGTGTTGCGGAGAACAAGCGCTTGCGATAACCGGGGATAGGCAGCACGCCCTCGCCACGGAAAGTGCCGACCCAGTTCTGCACATCCTTGGGAACATCGATGACCACGGGGCCCGGTCGACCCGTACGTGCGATCTCGAAAGCCGTGCGCACCGTGGCTTCGAGCTGCGTCGGATCGGTGACGAGGAAGATGTGTTTGGCGACAGAGCCCATGAGCGCTGGCACCGGCGCCTCCTGGAAGGCATCAGTACCGATCGCAGCCGTCGGCACCTGGCCGCAGATGACAATCATCGGCACCGAGTCGGCCATCGAGTCGCGCACCGGCGTGACCGTGTTGGTCGCGCCCGGACCTGAGGTCACGAGGCACACCCCAACCCGTCCGCTCGCCCGCGCGTAGCCCGCCGCCATGAATCCCGCGCCTTGCTCGTTCGCCGGAACGATCAGCGGCATCTGCGGCGCGCCCTTCTCGAGTTGCGTTTGGTTGTAGAGGAATACGGCGTCGTAGGTCGGCAGGATCGCGCCGCCCGAGTAGCCGAAAATGGTGGTGGTACCTTCATCGGCCAGTACCTGGACGATGATCTCGGCGCCCGTCATCGTGGTCCCGGCGCGGGGATGGGCGGCGGCTTGGGCAGAGGCGGGCATGGGCGTTGACACTCGGCAAACGGACGCGGGGGGCCGTCCAGACTACCAGTTCAGGCCGTCGGTGCAATATGCTGTGAGCCGAACCATGCGCCACATCATCGCCATCCACCTGCAGAACGAGGCCGGAGCGCTCACCCGCGTCGCCGGTTTGTTTTCCACCCGCGGCTACAACATCGAGTCACTCTCGGTTGCGGCTACGGACGATCCGACCGTGTCTCGTATCACGCTCGTGACCCGAGGCTCGGATTCGGTCATCCAACAGATCGCCAACCAGCTCAACAAGCTGATCGATGTGGTCGCCGTCGAGGACATGACCCAGGGCGAGCACATCGAGCGTGAGCTCGTGCTCCTGAAGTTGAAAGTCCGCTACGAGCAGGCCGACGCCGTCCGCGGCTACGTCGTACGTGCGGGCGGGCGGGTGCTCGATCCGGCGATCGATGGATTCATCGTCGAACTCACAGCCAGCGAAGCCGAGGTCGACCAGTTCATCGCCGAGCTCGGACGCGGTGCGGAGTTGCAGGAAGTGGTACGCAGCGGCGCGCTCGGCATCAGCCGTCTCGAGCGCGCTGCCCGATCACGTATCGTTTGAGCCCCGCCACCGCGGCAACATCCTCTCAAGCGTGGCATCGCGACGCACGAGGTGGTGCCACAGTGCGGCGGCGAAATGAACGCCGACGAACACCACCATGCCCCACGCCAGCCACACGTGAGCGGGTTGCAGCACGTTGGCCCATTCGATGTTCTTGGGTAGCCACACCGGCAACTCAAACAGACCGAAGAAACTAGTCTTGCCGCCATAGGTCATCGACGCCGTCCAGCCGAGCAACGGCACGACCAGCATAAAGCCATACAGCACGCGGTGCATCGTCGCCGAGACGCGTCGTTGCAGCTTTGTCAGCGAGTCGGCCACGGGCGGGCGGGCGCGCCAGCGATTCCAGGCAAACCGAAAAGCGACCAGAAATAGCACGATCAGCCCGACCGACTTGTGCGTCTTCAATAGTCGGCTGTATTCGGCTCGAATCTCGGGCACGGTGGTGTCACCGAGATTGATCATGTAGTACATGATCAGGGTGGCCACCATCACGCTGCCTGCAATCGTCCAGTGAAACAGCTTGGAAAGCGAGCTCCATGGCCGATCCACGCCGGACTTTCGCCAACTCGAGGAAGCCAGTGCCCAAACGATCACGAGTGCGGCGGGCACTACCACCGCCAGCACAATCAGTGTCTTGATGGTATCGAAGTTCATTTAATCAAAGATTGTACCGCTTCGATGATCACCGTGGGAACCGGGACCACCTCGCGACTGCGGCTATCCACGTACACATGCACGAAGGAGCCCTGCGCTGCGGCAATCTCCGCGCCCTGGGCAAACACCCCGAGTCGATAGGTGATGCTGCTGCGACCGAGGCGCTCGACGCTGAGACCGATGTCGAGTTGCTGCGGGAAAGAAAGCGACGAGAAGAACCGGCAGCCCGTTTCGGCGACGACACCGATGGCAGGCAAGTGGCGGATGTCGCAACCCGTACGCTCGATGAGGTAGGCATTCACGACGGTGTCGAAGTAGGCGTAATAGACCACGTTGTTGATGTGGCCATACGCGTCGTTGTCGAGCCAGCGGGTACCGACGGGTCGGAAGCAGGCGAAGTCCGCACGGTGGGGTGGTGATGAACGCGTCATGGCCCGAATGTTGCCATATCTGCCCCGAAGGCTTAGCGTCCTTGCATGAAAACCCGCGCTGCCATTCTCACCCGCATGAGCGCTCCGGCGCCCTACGCTGAGTCCCGACCCATCGAAGTCGCCGACGTCGAGCTCTCGCCACCTGGCGTTGGCGAAGTACTGCTTCGCATGCGGGCTGCGGGGCTTTGCCATTCGGATCTGTCGGTGATCGATGGCAACCGTCCACGGCCGCTACCGATGGTGCTCGGCCACGAAGGCGCCGGCATCGTCGAAGAGGTGGGCCCGGGAGTAACGGATCTCGTCGTCGGCGATCATGTCGTCACGGCCTTCGTGCCCAGTTGCGGCCACTGCTCGCCCTGCGAGAGCGGTCGTCCGGCCTTGTGCGAACCGGGTCTTGCCGCCAACACCGCAGGAACATTGCTCGGTGGTACTCGCCGCCTACGACGCAATGCGCTCGAGCTCAACCACCACATGGGCGTTTCGGCCTTTGCCGAATACACCACCGTGTCGCGTCAGTCGGTGGTCAAGGTCGACCGCTCGCTCGGCTTCGCCGAGGCCGCCGTGTTCGGCTGCGCGGTCATTACCGGCACCGGCGCCGTCATCAACACAGCGCAATTGCCACTTGAGCGCAGCGTGGCGGTGATCGGGCTCGGCGGTGTCGGTCTCGCCGCGCTGCTCGGCGCACGAATGCAGCAGGCTCGGACGCTGGTCGCCGTCGACCTGTCGAACGACAAGCTCGCTCTCGCCCGCTCACTTGGCGCAACCCACACCTTCAACGCAGCCGATGCGGATTGCGCAGAGGCCATTCGCGAGGCGACTTCGGGCGGCGTGGAGTACGCGTTCGAGATGGCAGGCTCGGTCAAGGCCATGGAAATGGCTTATCGCATCACGCGCCGCGGCGGGACTACGGTGACGGCGGGACTGCCCCATCCGCAGGCTCAGTTCTCGATCGCGCAGACACTACTCGTCGCTGAGGAGCGCACGATCAAGGGCAGTTACCTCGGCAGCTGCATCCCCTCGAGGGATATTCCGCGCTACATCGAGTGGTATCAGAGCGGACGGTTACCGGTGAATCTGCTGCTGTCAGAGACCCTGCAACTTGACGACATCAATGCAGGGTTCGATCGTCTCGCCAGCGGCGCTACGCTCCGCCAGACACTCTCGCTCTGAGAGCGTCGGCGCCGGCTACACCGGTACCGTCGCAGCGTCGTAGTCGTACAGCGTGCGCAGTTCCGCCATACCCGCACCGAGTGCCCGCACCTGCTGCATGGGATCGTCTGCGAAGTAGAGTTCCGACCGCGCCCGCGACATTAGTAGCGCCGCCGTCACCCGCGGCAGACGCGCAGCCTCATAGCGTCGCATGAGCTCGTCCGGATCTGTCGTCGCTGCGGCGGCGCGCCCGAGTATCGCCGCATCTTCCAGTGCCATCACGGCACCCTGACCCGTGAAAGGCGGCATCGCATGCGCCGAATCTCCAAGTAGTGTTGCTCGGCCACGCGTCCATCCAGACAGCGGATCACGATCGAACAGCCCCCACTTGAACAGGCGATCAGCTGGCGTCAGCGCCAGCAACTGCAACGTGTGCGTCTCGAAATCTGCAAACTCATCCAGCAACTCGTGCTTCTCGGAGCGTACCGACCAACCCTCTTCCATCCAGGCAGTCCGCTGCGAAATGGCCACGAAATTAACCAACGCACCGCGCCGCAAGGGGTAGCGCATCAGCATCCGCCGCGGTCCGATCGTCATACACAGGGGCGGATCGAGCAGAGCCGGATCGACGAGCTCACCCGGAATCAAGCCGCGCCACGCGACGTAGCCAGTGAAGTTGGGACGATCAGGCCCCATCAACTCGGCGCGTACGCGGGAGTGAATGCCGTCCGCCCCGACCAACCAATCGGCCTCGATCACGGTGCCATCAGCCAACGTGACGCCGACGCCATCGGCACGCGAGTCGACGTGACGTACCTCGCAGCCCGTATGCAGACAGCCAGCGTCGATTGCGACTACCGCCTCGACGAGCGCCGCGTGCAGATCGGCACGATGCACGTGATAGAGCGGCTTACCGTATTTCTCTCGGCTCTGATCCTGCGGCAGACTGACAAGTGTTGCGCCCGTCTGAAAATGCCGGATCTGCCCGGCGGGTGGCGTGTTGCCGATGCGTGTGAGCACATCGCCGAGCCCGAGGAAGTCCAGTGCCTTGCCTGCATTCGGTGTAACGCTGAGCCCAGCACCGACTTCACCGAGACTGCCGACCTGCTCGAGCAGAGTCACGCGCTGGCCTGCACGCAACAACCCCAAGGCCGCGGCGAGACCGCCGATACCCGCACCAACGACGATGACATGAGCGCGATGACTCATGGCGACACCTTTCGACGAACCGGAATCGGTACGCTGCAAAGATCAATGCGCCCAGCCGGGCGCAGATACCACTCGTCACGACGATTGCGACGCGACTCGACTGCCTCGATAAAGCTCGCGGTATTCGTACGCAACACTTCGAGGGGCACGCGCTCGGTCAGCGGCACATCCTCGGCAAACCGCATTCGACGGATCGGCACGCGCTGCGCCGCGCTACCGTAAAAGCCCATCGCCTCGCCACCACGCGGCAATGCGGCCAGTAACTCCATGCCCTGCAGGGCACGGCCCGCCACGGTGATGTTGCGATCGAGCTGGCGCGGAGCATGCCCGATCACTACATAGAGCTCGCTGCCGTTGCCCGAATCGGCCCCATTGTCGCGACCCACTCCGAGTGCGCCGTAGCAGTGTGCAAGCCAGATCCGCCCCTGCGCACGATCACCCGCCACGGGAAAGCCCTCGACGAATCCCACCTGCGAAGCGTATACGTCGCCATCCGGCAGTGCCGTAAACGGCAGATCGGCCGTCCACTCACGCTCGAACTCCGGGGTCACTCGCTCCGCGGCACCGTTCAACTTGCGCGAGCTCGTGGCATCACCCCACTGCGTGACGAAATTGTCCTGCACGCGATTGATCGACAGCCCATCGAACCAACCGGCCTTGACGAGCGTACGAATGTTGGCGAGATGCGCCGGCGCAAACGTGGCTGACAACTCAAATATCACCCGACCGATATCGAGGTCCATGTAGAGCGTTCGGGCGGGATCGGGCTCACGCCACTCCGCTGGCGCAGAGGCGGCCAAAACTGCCGCAAGAGTCGCGGGTAGACGCGCTGCCGAAGCGAGACCCATCGAGGGGTACAGCGGCTTGCGGTTCGCATCGTGCAGTACATCTTCGATGGCGAATGCATCGCGGCTGACGCGATAGGTTAGCAGCGGCAGGATCGTCTGCTTGAACGCCGCACTTTCGTACCGGCAGTCGCCCAGTCGAACGCGAGCGAAAAACACCTCGCCCGCTTCCTCGCTCCAGTTGATCTCGCAGCCGGCCGGAAAGGACATCAGTTGCTGCGGTTGCAGCTGACGCAACGCCGCCGGGTCACGCTCGAGATTGGCGTAACCGGATTTCGGATAAAAAACGAACGACCGCATCCGATTCCGCTTGCGTGCCGGATCGAGATCGAACACATAGATCTTCTGCTGCGTGGGCTGCAGCGAGTCGACCGCATCGCGCGAGATCTGGTGGTAGAACACCCGCTGCCCGAACTGAGGGGCCTCGATGGGCACGATCTTGTGATGCAGCCGGATCGTCTTGCCCCCGGTCGGGTCGAGCGGATCGGCCATCGATCCTGCATAACGGCCTGTCAGGAGGCTCGTGATTTTCGTCAGCTCGGCATCGAGTGACGACGGTGGTGACGGTGCGCCCCACGCAGCCAACGGCAGCGACGCGCACAGGATTCCGATCAGCGAGGTAACTCTGAGCATGGGGCCATTCTAGCCCGCGCGTGCATGGCCTAGACTCTGCACCATGAACACCGATGCGAAACGCAAAGCCCTCGCAGGCGGCATCGTCGCGCCGCTCGCCGGCGGGCAAAAATCGTCCATGGTCCGCGTGGGTCGCGAAACTCAGGGCCGCGGCGGCAAGGGAGTCTCGGTGATTACCGGGCTACCACTGACACAGGAGCGGCTCGAGGAGCTCGCCAAACAGCTCAAAAAGCGCTGCGGTTGCGGCGGGACGGTCCGGAATGGTGTGATCGAGATCCAGGGCGACCACCGTGACCTGCTCGTCGCGGAGCTGACCCGGCTCGGTTACCCGGCGAAGCGTTCGGGCGGTTAACCTCGCCACGCGCCGCGGCACCGCCGGCTGCCGCTGCAGGGCGACTCTCGACGATCTTGAATGCCGGAGTGGCGAGCACGGGCACGCTTTGACGCATGGTGCGCTCGATGTCGCGCAGCAGTCCCGTCTCGTCGGCGGACACCAGACTCACCGCCCGGCCGGTTGCGCCGGCTCGAGCCGTGCGACCGATACGGTGCACATAGTCTTCCGGTACGTTCGGCAACTCGTAGTTGACGACCTGGGGCAGTTCCTTGATGTCGAGACCACGCGACGCCACTTCAGTCGCGACGAGCGCGGCAATCTTGCCGTCCTTAAAATCACTCAGTGCACGAACCCGTGCCGCCTGACTTTTGTTGCCGTGAATGGCGGCAGCCCGAATGCCTGCGGCCTCGAGTTGCTGCGCCAGGCGGTTAGCGCCGTGTTTGGTTCGAGTGAACACCAGTGCCTGATGCCAGGCGCCCTCACCGGCAGCACCCGACTCGAACAGGTGCACGAGCAAATGACGCTTGTGCTCCTTGGGCACCTTGAAGGCGACCTGCTCGACCCGCTCGGCCGTCGTATTGCGCGATGCAACCTCGACCGTGATCGGATTTTTGAGCATGCGCGAGGCTAGATCGCGGATGTCGTCGGAGTAGGTGGCCGAGAACATGAGGTTCTGTCGCTCCGCCGGCAACAGACGAATGATGCGACGGATGGCGTGAATGAATCCCATGTCGAGCATGCGGTCGGCTTCATCGAGCACCAGATGTCGAACTTGCGACAGATCTGCGGCCCGCTGCTCGACGAGATCGAGCAACCGACCCGGCGTGGCGATGAGCAGATCACAGCCTTGACGCAGACCGTCGATCTGCGGTCGTTCGCTGACGCCGCCGAACACGACCAGCGTTCGTAAATTTTTGTAGCGACCGTACACACGCGCGTTCTCGGCGATCTGCGCCGTCAGTTCGCGTGTGGGGCTCAGCACGAGCACGCGGGGCGCACGACCCTGGGCGCTATCGAGCTTCTGCAGCAAAGGCAGCACGAATCCAGCGGTCTTGCCCGTGCCGGTCTGTGCACCTGCAAGAACGTCACGTCCGGAGAGTACAGCGGGAATGGCTTTGGCCTGGATCGGCGTCGGCGTGTCGTAGCCTTTCTCGGCAACGGCGCGCAGCAGCTCGGGCACGAGCCCGAGTTCGGAAAAATTCATGTAAATACTCTGGAAAAAGGGGTGGGACTATACACTAAGTGGCCGTGCGCAGTGCCTCGAGTTCGGCCCAGCGCGCATACGCCGCGTCGATGTCTTCTGTCAGTTGCTGCAATTGCTGCAGGCTGTCGCGGATGGAGTCCGCTGCGCCCTGATAGAAATTGGGGTCAGCGATGCGATTTTCAAGTTCTCCCTTGCGCGATTCCAGAGATTCGATTCGCCCCGGAAGCTCGTCGAACTCACGTTGTTCCTTGAAGGACAAGCGCTTCGATCGTCGCACTGACGCTCCCGCACCACGCTCTGCCGTAGCGACACTCGACTGCGCCTCGTTGCCCGCGCGCTGTGAAGTGGCGGCGTTGTCCCGCGTCGCGCGCCACGCCCGCCAATCACTCCAGCCACCGACGAACTCGCGAACACTGCCATCACCTTCGAGCACCAGCAGACTCGTCACCACGTTATCGAGAAATGCTCGATCGTGACTGACCAGCAGGAGCGTCCCCTTGAAATCCGCAACCAACTCTTCGAGCAGTTCGAGCGTATCGATGTCGAGGTCGTTGGTGGGCTCGTCCATCACCAGCAAGTTGGCGGGGCGCGCAAAGAGGCGTGCCAACAACAACCGGTTTCGCTCTCCGCCTGATAGTGCCGAGGCGGGCGTCAATAATTGATCGGGCCGGAACAGAAACTCGCGCAGATACCCCGAGACGTGTCGGTTCTCGCCACCGATCGGCACGAAAGAATTACCGCCATTGACGTTGTCGAACACCGACGCGGTCAGATCAAGTTGCTCGCGCTGCTGGTCATAGTAGGCGATCTCGAGTCGCGATCCGCGCCACACCTTGCCGCTTTGCGCTTCGATGTCTCCCAGCAGCAGTTTGATGAGCGTGCTTTTTCCAGCGCCGTTCGGCCCGACGATGCCGACCCGATCGCCTCGCTGAATACGTGCGCTGAAATCACGAATGACCGTGCGAGCGCCAAAGCTCACCGATGCCTGTTCGGCCTCGAAGACGAGCTTGCCGGACTCCGTTGCTTCACGAAGCGCAAACTCGGCCTGACCGATGCGATCGCGGCGCTGGCGGCGCTGCTCACGCATCGCCTTCAGCTCGCGTACCCGACCTTCGTTACGCGTACGTCTCGCCTCGACGCCACGCCGTATCCACACCTCTTCCTGTGCGAGCTTCTTGTCGAAGTGGGCATTGGCCTTGGCTTCGATCTGCAACTGCAGCGCCTTCTTGACGACGAAGTCGTCGTAGTTGCCTGGCCAGGAACTGAGCTGCCCACGATCGAGTTCGACGACCCGGGTGGCGAGCCGGTTGACGAAGGCGCGATCGTGACTGACAAAAAGCAACGCACCGCGGAACTCCAGCATCATCTGTTCGAGCCATTCGATGGCCTCGATGTCGAGATGATTGGTAGGCTCGTCGAGCAGCAGGATGTCCGGGTCACTGACGAGCGCCCGTCCGAGCAGGGCACGACGCTGCCAGCCACCGGAAAGTTCCGCAAATCTGCGGCGGGGATCGAGTCCGAGTCGACTCATTATCGCCTCGACGCGATAGCCGATCTCCCAACTCTCGCCCGCCGTGGCAGGTAGTCCGCTGCGAACGACTTCATCGACGAGTGTGTCTTCGACGACGTCCAGATCCTGGGCGAGCATCGCGAGTCGCGCACCGGGCTTGATCCATACGCTGCCGTCATCAGGCGGTGCACTGCCAGCAACGAGTCGCAGCAGCGACGACTTGCCCTCGCCGTTGCGACCCACCACACAAACGCGCTCGCCCTCACCGACCTGCAACGAGACGTGATCGAGCAGCGGCCGCGAGCCGAACGCCAGACTGACGCCATCGAACCTCAGCAGCACTCAGGCTTTCAACTGTGCAAGAGCAACGCCGTTGGCACGGAACCACTCGCAGGCGCGTGCGAACGCCGGTATGGCGTCTTCGGGGCGATAGGAGGCGCGATAGTCGGCGTAGAACCCATGCTGCGCTTCCGGATAGACGACGATGGTCGATGCGGCGGCGGCACGCGATACGCCGGCCTGACTCAGCGCGCTGCGCATGGCGTCCACCGACTGCAGCGGAATTCCACCGTCCCGGCCAGCATACAAGCCGAGCACCGGCGCACGCAGTTTTGCGGCGAGATCGACGGGGTGCTGCGGCTGCAACTCGCTTGGCGTGCCGACCACACGCCCATACCAGGCTACGCCGGCCGCTACCTCGGGACTGTGCGCGGCATAGAGCCAGGTGATCCGCCCACCCCAGCAGAACCCAGTGATTCCGACACGCAATCGACCGCCGTGGCTGCGAGCCCAACTCACGGTTGCATCCAGATCGGACATGACCTGAGCATCCGGCACACGCGACACGATGTCGCGCATCAGTGCCGCCATGTCGCTGACCGTCGCCGGATTACCCTGTCGCGCAAAGAGCTCCGGAGCCACGGCCAGCACGCCCAGCTTCGCGAACCGACGACACACGTCGCGAATGTGCTCATGGACACCGAAGATTTCCTGGATGACCAGCACCACCGGCACCGACGCCTTGCCGGCAGGTTTGGCAAAATAGGCCGGCAGTTCGCCGTCCCTGACCGGAATCTTGGTTTCGCCCGCCTCGAGACCCGCGGTATCGGTGACGAGCGTCGACGCGCTGACCGGCAGGGTTGCTGCAGCAAATCCGCTGGCCAATGCGGTGGTCACAAAGGTTCGACGGTCCAACGACGACAGCGGCTGCAGGCTGCGCAGATCCTGAGGAGAAACGCTCATGAAAAACCTCCGATACGTATTCGTTGAAACGACGCTGATGGCTGCGGCAATCCTCGGCGCTGCAAACCTTGCCAGTGCCAGCTCGCCCGCCGCTTGGGCACAGCACGACAAAGACGTGGCCGCGGCATGCCGCAAGGCCTCTGGGCTGCGCGACCCGCAGGTGCAGCCCGCCGTGGTGCGATTCGACGATGCCATTGGCCTCGACGCAAGGCTGGTCCGCGGTACCTGGCCGCAGGCCCACATGCAAGGCCAGCGTGCCTTGATGTTGTGCCTCTTTGACCGCAAGAGCCGCAAGGCCACCGCCCAACACGCCGATGACTGGGCCGGTACGCTACCCGCTCGATAACGCTAGTGCAATGTCGGCGCCGTCTGCAGCGGGATCAGCACCTCGTTGCGCCGCATGAACCAGGGGATGAAGGGCGCGTCGTAGCGCGCAATGATGGCGCTGTCGCCGGCTTCCGCCTGCATTTTTTTGCGCAGCAGGATCTGTCGTAGTTGCTGCTCGTACTCGCGAAAGTTTTCTTCGGTCCAACGCCCCGAGTAACGCCATACCGCGACCTTGCGCGCACCGACTTCGCGGATGCTGACGCGAGGATCAAGCGGCTTCGGCACGGTATCGCGGGTGAATTTGCTCGGCACGACGAAGCCGACTCGATACACGCCCTCGCCGCGTGACTGCTCGACGGGCGCTGTCATGGCAATTTTTTCGCCCTCGCCACGCCCCCGCTGCTCAACCGGCGCCGTCATGGCAATTTCGGTTTGCGCGGAGTTGGCGCCGCTGATGTACCGAAACAAACGTCCGAAGGCGATGTTACCTGCGTTCATGAAGCCCGCTTCAACTTCCGTTTCGGCGAGCAAGTAGGGCGAATACTCGCGCAGTTCGTATGCGCCTTCCTGCTCCAGCACGCGGTACTTCGGTATTTCGATGGCCATGGACAGCGGCATGAAGACAACCGCAAGCAGGGCGACGAACCCGATCGCCCTGCTGCGCGGCGTCATCAATACACCTCGAACAAACCGGCCGCACCCATGCCGCCGCCGATGCACATGGTGGTCACGACGTACTTCGCACCGAGACGCTTGCCGGCAAGCAGCGCATGGCCGACCAGCCGCTGACCGCTCATGCCAAAAGGGTGACCGACAGCGATCGCGCCGCCGTCGACGTTCAGTCGATCGTCCGGCAAACCCAGTCGGTCACGGCAGTAGATCACCTGCACGGCAAAGGCTTCGTTGAGCTCCCAGAGCCCGACGTCCTCGAGTTTCACTCCAGTACGCGACAGCAACTTCGGAATGGCGAAAACAGGACCGATGCCCATCTCGTCGGGCTCGCAGCCTGCGATGGCGAAACCGCGAAATGCGCCGAGCGGCTCGATGCCCTGCCGAGCGGCCTCGGCCGCACTCATTACGACACACGCACCCGCACCATCGGAGAACTGGCTGGCGTTACCCGCGGCCACGGTGCCACCGGGCGTTGCCGCACGGATGCGCGCGATGGCCTCGACCGTCGTGCCGTCACGCAGGCCTTCATCTTGCGCTGCGGTGACTTCGCGGGTGAACAAGCGGCCTCCGGCGGCCTGATCGACACCGGCCATCCGCACGGTGATTGGAGCGATCTCCGCCGTGAAATGTCCGGCCGCCTGACCCGCGCAGGCGCGCTGCTGACTGCGTGCACCGTACTCGTCCTGTCGCTCGCGCGAAATCGAGTAGCGAGCGGCGACCGTCTCTGCCGTCTGCAACATCGTGTGATAGATCGCCGGCTTGTTGCGTGTGAGCCAACTCTCAGCAGCCATGTGCTCGTTCGCGTTCCCCTGCACACAGGAAATCGACTCGAGCCCACCGGCCACGTAGACATCACCCTCACCCGCAATGATGCGCTGTGCAGCCAGTGCGATGCTTTGCAATCCGGACGAGCAGAAGCGATTGACGGTCACCCCGGCAACGGTCACCGGCAAGCCGGCACGCAAAGAAGCTTGGCGCGCGATGTTGAACCCGGTCGCACCCTCAGGATAGGCGCAACCCATGATCACATCTTCGATCGATGCGGGATCCACCTTGGCCCGCTCGACGGCGGCCTTGATGACATGACCACCGAGCGTGGCGCCGTGTGTCATGTTGAAGGCGCCCTTCCAACTCTTGGTCAAGGGCGTGCGTGCGGTCGATACGATGACGGCCTCGCGGCCTGATGTGGCGCGGCTCATGCGGCACCTCCCGTGAATGAGCCGCCTTCGGCGGCAAGACGCGCCAGCAAGGGTGCTGGCGTCCAGAACTCGGCGTCGCCTCCTGGCTGTGCACCGAACGCACGCATGCGACGCGCCACCTCGTAGAGGCTCTGCGAGTCCGCATAGCGCATGGGTCCTCCGCGCCAGATCGGAAAGCCATAGCCAGTGAGATACACGAGATCAATATCGGAGGCGCGCTGCGCGATCTTCTCTTCCAGGATGCGTGCACCCTCGTTGACGAGTGCGTAGACCAGTCGATCGACGATCTCGGCAGGCTCGATCTTGCGCGGCGTGATGCCTGCAGCCTTGCGCGCCTCGTCGATGACGCCAGCGACTACCGGTGACGGATACGCATTGCGATCGCCTTTCTTGTAGTCGTACCAGCCGCTGCCAGTTTTCTGACCGAAGCGACCCATCTCGCACAGCCGATCGGCCACGACCTGTCGCTTCACGTGCGAGCCGGAGGCGTACTGACGCTTGCGGATATGCCAACCGATATCGTTGCCCGCCAAATCACCCATACGGAACGGGCCCATGGCAAAGCCGAATTTCTCGATCGCCTTATCGACCTGCTCAGGACTCGCACCCTCATCGACCATGGCCATTCCTTGCGCCACGTATTGATGGACCATGCGATTGCCGATGAATCCATCGCACACGCCCGAGACCACCGCGGTCTTCTTGATCTTCTTGGCAAGCGCCGTCGCCGTAGCCAGCACATCCGGCGCCGTCTTGGCACCGCGCACCACTTCGAGCAGCTTCATGATGTTGGCCGGGCTGAAAAAGTGCAGCCCGATGACATCTTGCGGACGTTGGGTAATTGCCGCGATGTGATCGACATCGAGCGTCGAGGTGTTGGTGGCGAGAATCGCGCCGGGCTTCATGACGGCATCGAGCTTGGAAAACACCTGCTCCTTGACGCTCATCTCCTCGAACACCGCCTCGATGACGAGATCCGCGTCACCGATGTCTTCATAGGCCAGCACGGGCTTGAGCAGCGCCATGCGTGCCTCGAGCTTCGCGACATCCAGCTTGCCCTTCTTGACCTGGCCCTCGAACACTTCGCGGATACGCACCACGCCGCGATCGAGCGCTTCCTTGTTGAGCTCGAGAAGGCGCACGCCAATGCCGGCGTTCAGGAAGTTGATGCTGATGCCGCTGCCCATGGTGCCCGCGCCGATGACTGCCACCTGCTGTACGTTGCGCGGCTTGGTATCAGCAGGCAGATCCGCAATACGCGACGCCGCACGCTCGGCAAAGAAAATATGCCGCAGCGACGCCGACACCGTACCGTCCATGAGCTGCTTGAACAGCCGGCCCACTTCCGCCTGCCCGGCATCGAAACCGTTTTTCGCGCCGAACTGCACCGCATCGATGATGGCGAGCGGTGCGGGATATTCCTTAAACGCCGTCTTGACGGTATTCCGAGCAAAACCCATCAGCGCCTCGAGATCGGGCTCGCGAATACGCTGATCACGCGCACGCGGCAGAGCTTGCCCCGTCTTGAGCGCTGCCGCGGACGTCTCGGCGACCTTGACGGCGGCTCCGAGGAGGTCCGTTTCGACCACGGCATCGAACAACGGAGACTTCGCGAACATGCCGACTGACAACGGTTCACCGGACAGCATGACGTTAAGCGCATTCTCGATGCCGATCAGACGCGGTAAACGCTGCGTACCGCCGGCACCAGGCAACAAGCCGAGCTTGACCTCGGGCAGACCCACTTTCGCTGTGGCCAGTGCGACCCGATGGTGGCAGCTCATGGCGAGCTCGAGTCCGCCGCCGAGCGCCACACCTTCGATGGCGGCGACCACGGGCTTTGGCATCGAGTCGAGCAAAGAATTCAGCGTCCACAAAGTCGGGCCTTGTCGTACCGCAGCGCCGCCGAACTCGCGGATATCCGCACCTGCGCTGAACGTGCCATTGCTGCCGATCAGCACTATGCCGTCGACGGCAGCGTCAGCTGAAGCGCGCTCGAGGGCTGAGACCAACCCATCGCGCAGTGCAAACCCTAGGCTATTGACGGGCGGCGCCTGAAAGGCGATCACCGCAATCCGTCCGCGGATCGAATAGTCGACTTGTGACATCAGTTCACCTCATTGATTCTGCAGCCCACCGGTCAGGACGATGCGCATAGCGGCTTCGACCGTCAGGTCGGTGGGCTGTATCCGGTCACGTGGCAGATACAGAGTGTACCCGCCAATTTGGTAACTCATCGGCAAGTAAACCGCGACCAAGGACTCATCGGTCCCTAAACCGGGTACGTTCGCATTTTCCTGGGTCACAAAGCCGATGGCGCGTCCCGGCCCCCACTGCACCATCACCACGCGCTGCAATTCGCCAGGCGACTCGCCCACCTTCATCAGGGCCGTCAGGTCGCGCAGGGCTGCATACACGGTTTTCAACAGCGGTACGCGTAACACGAAGGTCTCGCCCCACAACAACACCCGACGAACCACGTAGGCGTTGACGGCCAGACCGACGATGAACATGACCAGAAAGCCCGCAATCAGCCCCATGCCGGGGCGGTAAGCACCCGGCGGCAGCAGCCATTTCAGGGGCCCGGCAAGCACCGACTCGGCGGTCAGGCCGAGCCAGTACGCAAAATAGAGCGTCAAACCGATGGGCAGGATCGTGATCAATCCCTTGAGCAGGATCCGTCCGAGTCGCTTCATTGACGCAGCTCTCCCCGCCAGAGGTAACGATAGAACCCGTAACAAATTCCCCAGGCGATCGCGGCAGACCATAGGTCGTGCGACACGAAATGCGCGCCGCGAGCCTGCTGATCCAGAGAAAAGACGGCCCCCAGAGCCAGTGCTACCGACAATCCCATCATCGCCATGCGTCGACTGTATGCGAGACCGATGAAGTAGAGGCAAAAAAGTGCGAATGCCGAGGAAGAGTGGGCGCCGGGAAAACACTCGGCTCTCGGCAAACCGTCGGGTCGATCACCAAACAATTCGATATAGGGACGATCACCGCCGTATCCCTGCAGGTCACGCGGGCAATCGACATTGGTCGCAAGTTTCAAGCCACCCACCAGCAATGGCACGACGGCCATGCAGGCCACGAAGTAGGCCAACTTCCGCCGGTGCACACGTAATCGTGGCAACCGCCAACTCAGCAGCAGCGCCACGATACCGGCCACGCCGAGCAGACGAGCGAAGTTGCGGCCCCAACGATGCAGCAAGGTGTCGGCCCAGAACGTGCCCTCGCCCAACCAATGGCCGCTCGCGACATCAACGAAAAACCGCTCTGCCAGCCAACGATCCGCATCGAGACTCATGATCAACGCGATCGACAGGCCAAAGGCCGCAAAGGGCACCCAGGCGTGCCACAGATCGAAGCGCGCAGAGAATCTCACTGGGTCAGATCCACACGCACATCACCCACGCCCACCTTGATGATGACGGGGTTCGACCCTTCGGCCTGACTGCTGACACTCGCGCCCACCGAGCCGCTCATCGAGCTGGTCTTGGACCCCTTGAGAGTCACCTCGCCCACGCGCGTTTTGGCTTCAATGCTGCCGGCGTTTTTCTGTGAGGTCACCACACGCGCATCGCCAACGTCCACGTCGACATTGATTTCGGCGGCGGTCGCATCCACGCGTACATCACCGACACCCGCATCGACGGAGATGCGACGCGCGTTGCTCTGCACTTCGACATCACCGACACCGAGTTCAACGTCGATCCGGTTGAGCGGAGCCCGTGCCAGCGTGACGACCCAGTCCTCGCTGAGATTCTTGGCATCGACTCGCAATTCCAGCGTCCCGTTGACTACGGCGTGCCGGATATCGAGCTTGCTGACATCCGGCAGCGCACTCAACGGGTTGCTCATTCGTTTGGCCTCAAGACGGGCCGTTACCTTGATGCGATCACCGTCGCCCTGCTCGATGCGGACGCTGCCGACACCAGCATCGACCGAGAGAGCCGTGATCCCTGCAGCCGCGAAGTCCTTCTGGCGGGTCACAGGACCCTCCGCTGCCTCAGCGACTACTGCACTGCAGCCGACCAACACCCACGCCAGCAACGCACTTCGAGCCATTGTCTCTCCACCTATATAAGCCTTGGGTACCGCGTTATTTTAGTAGAATCGGACAAACCCATGAGTCGTCTGGTCGATATTTTCTGTCCGAGCTGGAGCAACGCCCGCAAGGTTGACGCGCAGGTCCTGCGCGCCACGCTGCAGGAGTGCTTCCCAGGTGAGGTGACCTGTAGGGTTCTTTTCGTCCCCGAGAGCCTCTACCGCGACTCCGACCGGCACACCGCCGCACTGACCACCGTCGACACCCCGGGGGATTTCGCAATCTTCCTCGAGCGGGTGCTCGATTCGACGGAGGTCAGAAAGTACAAGCGCCGAGCGCTCATCGCCACGCCGAAGTGGTGCGATACCCGATCGATCGGGCGAGCCGAGGAGTTGGTCGATCTCGTGATGTTCAAGACACCGGCTGCTCAGAGCACTCTCGCCGGATCGTTCGAGCACCAGCCGCAAGTGCTCGTCGGCTTCAGTTCCCCTGACCCCAAGCGCCAAGTGGAACGCCACGAGACCTTTGCGCACTTTGGTGCTCGCAGCTCCAACCGAGGATCACAGATATTGCTCGATCTGTGGCGCCGGAGACCGGACCTACCGGCCCTTCATGTGCAGTGGTACGACGCCGCGGCCCCAATCAACTTTCCGAAATGGCTACAGCGGGACAACGTGCATCTGCTGCTGCAGCATTTCCCGAAGCACGACGAATACTTTGCCGAGCTTGCCCGACATGGCCTGCAACTGTCGTTCGCCCCGCCCGAATCTTTTTGCCACTATCACAACGAGGCTCGGGCCATGGGCGCCGTGGCCCTTGCCCTGCGATCGGAATCGTTCAGCGTTGCCGAGCTTGAACACAGCATCAACGAAGTCCGCACGATGTCGGCGAAACAGCGCAGCGAGGCAGGACGCATGGCACGCCAGGCCTACGAAGACGATC
>Ga0209770_10000021_pt1 | contig 101609 bp, 118 predicted proteins | sample LauGreSu1BDMLBDD_2_FD_187572 | JGI IMG/M metagenome (GOLD analysis project Ga0209770, IMG submission 187572) | Freshwater lake microbial communities from Lake Michigan, USA - Su13.BD.MLB.DD (SPAdes) (version 2) | ecosystem: Environmental > Aquatic > Freshwater > Lake | place: Lake Michigan... | reverse complement strand
GCCGTGTCTCAGTCCCAGTGTGGCTGGTCGTCCTCTCAAACCAGCTACTGATCGTCGCCTTGGTGAGCCATTACCTCACCAACAAGCTAATCAGACGCGAGCTCTTCCTAAGGTGGATAGATCCTTTCACCTCTCGGCGTATAGAGTATTAGCAACCGTTTCCAGCTGTTATCCTCTTCCTAAGGGCAGATTCTCACGTGTTACTCACCCGTCCGCCACTAAGACCAAAGGTCTTCGTACGACTTGCATGTGTTAAGCATACCGCCAGCGTTCATCCTGAGCCAGGATCAAACTCTCCATAGTATCCTCTATTCGTTGAAATCAATATGAAATTTATTTCAAAAGTAACGTTTGCAGATCAATGGCTTGATCTTGAAATCCACATTAGTCTTTTGAGATCAAGATTGTCAACCCCTTAGAAATGTAGAAATTATTAGAAAATGTTTATATTTAATTTTATTTATTGATAGTTTTATTTCAGATCTGTAAAGTCAATGTAAATAAGTGTAAAAAAAATGATCTAATGCTTTATTATCTTGTTAGGAAACAATAGAGATATATCTTAGGAGAAAATACTTATGATTAGTGATACTCAAATATTTGTTGCACTTATACTAGCACTAGTCTCTTTAGCGCTGGCAATTAGATTAGGAACTTCATTATATCAGTAAAATTATTACAGAGTAATACCTCTTTATCTAGCGTAATGTTAAAATTTTGTATCATTACGCTTTAAATAAAAGTTTAGATTTAATTATAAAAAATAAAACAAAGAATAAAAATTACTGTGAGTTTAAATACAATAAAAACTACCGCTCGTCCAATATTTCCTTTTACAGCTATCGTTGGTCAAGAAGAGATGAAGCTTGCTCTAGCTCTTAATGTTATCGATCCTAAAATAGGTGGTGTTATTATAATGGGGGATAGAGGTACAGGTAAATCTACAACTATTAGGGCTATAACAGATATTTTACCTGAAATAGAAGTTGTAGAAGATGATCCTTTTAACTCCCACCCAAACGACTTTGAATTAATGAGTGATGAGATCCGTGCAAGGATTGAGCAAGGTTTACAACCTAAAGTGGTGTTAAAAAAAGTAATGATGGTAGATTTACCTTTGGGGGCTACTGAGGATAGAGTCTGCGGAACTATCGATATAGAAAAAGCTTTAACTGAAGGTGTCAAAGCGTTTGAACCTGGGTTACTTGCTAAAGCAAATCGAGGAATTCTATACGTAGACGAAGTGAATTTGTTAGATGATCATTTGGTGGATATTTTATTAGACTCTGCTGCATCAGGTTGGAACACAGTAGAACGAGAAGGTATTTCTATACGCCACCCAGCTAGGTTTGTACTTGTGGGCTCTGGCAACCCAGAAGAAGGGGAGTTAAGACCTCAACTTTTGGACAGATTTGGAATGCATTCTGAGATAAGAACGGTAAAAAGTCCAGAATTGAGAGTTCAAATCGTAGAGCAAAGATCTGATTTCGATAAAAATCCACAAGAATCTTTGGCAAAGTATCAGACTCTTCAAGAAGAGTTTAGAAATAGAATCATACGAGCTCAAGAATTACTTCCCCAAACAAGTATCGACTACAGTCTTAGAGTAAAAATATCTCAGGTATGCAGTGAGTTGGATGTAGATGGCTTACGTGGAGATATTGTTACAAATAGAGCTTCTAGAGCATATGCAGCCTACGAAGGTAGAACTACGGTTACTGTAGATGATATTAAATCTGTAATAACTATGTGCTTACGCCATAGACTACGTAAAGATCCTTTAGAAACAATTGACTCTGGAGATAAAGTTCAAAAGACTTTTGAAAAAGTTTTTAGTGACCTAGTGTAACTCAGTTAGTTAACGCACTATGTTATAGGCTCAGTAGGATTCGAACCTACATTAGAGACTTAGAAGGTCCCTGTCCTGATCCCTTAGACGATGAACCCTTTTAATTATTAGTTTACGAAAATCATACAATACATTGGGCGGTACTGGATTTGAACCAGTGACCACCTGCTTGTAAGGCAGGCGCTCTACCGCTGAGCTAACCGCCCTTTCTATTAAATTAGTTTCAATGAAAATATAGTAGCATTTTGATATTAATTTATACAACTTCTTTTTTAGAATCTTAAAAATATCGTAAAAGTTTTAGATATTTTTACTTCAATTAGAAGGTTTCTTATGTAAAACTGATACTGTTACTAATGAAATCGATTTGGAGATTAGCATATTACTTATAAAACTTTTAGATAAAAAATAAATTTTTGATGATTTTAAAAATAGTTAAGTAAATTAGAATTTACTGAACTTAAAAATGTAATTTTAATTGAAAGTTTTCTAGAACAAATAGGTTTTAAATACTCTAAACTATCTATAGATAAATATAGATGATTGTACTATATTTATTAGTTATTCAGTAACCATGACAGCTGGTGAAGGGACTTGAACCCGCAACCTACTGATTACAAATCAGTTGCTCTACCAGTTGAGCTACACCAGCATAATTTTTATTACACTACTAAATATACAATAAAATCTTTTAGATAGTAAAGTATTTTTTCGTTTATTATCTTGAGTTATGATATCGCCAGTATTTAGTATAAATAAATATTAATTTATTTATCTCTCTATACGCAAAAAGTTTCATACTCTATAGCTTATTAGTGTTTAAATCAATATAACAAATAGAATGGGGAAGTATTTTTATGTCCAGATATAGGGGAGCAGTATTAAGGATTGTACGTCGTTTAGGAGAGTTACCCGGACTTACTAGAAAAACAACAAAAAGGACTACACGTCCTGGTCAGCACGGTGATCAGAATAGAAAACCGTCAGAGTACTCGATTCGTCTTGAAGAAAAGCAAAAAATTCGTTTTAATTATGGTCTTACAGAGAGACAACTATTAAAATATGTTAGAAGTGCACGTCGAATTAAAGGCTCTACTGGAGAAGCTCTACTACAATTATTAGAGATGAGATTGGATAATACAGTATTTAGGCTAGGAATGGCTCCTACCATACCAGCAGCTAGACAATTAGTTAATCATGGTCACATATGTATTAACGGTCGCAGAGTTTCCATACCTAGTTATGAGTGTCAGACTGGAGATGCTATCACTGTAAGAAATAGTAGCAAGTCTAAACAACTAGTAGAAGGATATCTATCTTTTCCTGGATTAGCTAATATACCTACTCATTTAGAGATTGATAAGTCTAATTTAACAGGAAAAGTAAATGGAGTAATTGAGAGAGAGTGGGTGGCTCTTCAATTGAATGAGCTATTAGTTGTAGAATACTACTCTCGTAAAGGTTAAATACATTTAATTATATGTAAAATGATATTTTGATTCCTACCTAAAGAAAAGTTACCAAGAATTTTCTTCGCTGGGTAAAGTATCCGACGTAAATAACCACACAACACCTCGATAAAACCTCTCTACATCCTTTAAGTATAGTTTAACTCGAAATAAAGATTCTTGAATAGGATTATGTAATGGTGAGAGTACCTCGGTTGGCGTTTGTTTTAGCTCAAGATAAGCGTTGTATGGAGGTACAAACACTATATCCAAACTCTTTTCTGTGATATTTTCGATATCTGAAAGTAGGCTTTCCAAATTATAAATTTCGATATTAGGATTCTGAGAGAATTTAAGATTTTGTTCCTTTGAAAGGAAGTTTCGCCAAGCTTTTAGGGCATCTTCTCTACTGAAAAAAACGACTTTTTTTTCTTCTTCAGGTTTAAAAAAATACTCTGCCAAGTTTTTACGTGATAAGTCCTTTTGTAGTGTAAGGGTATAGATTGGATTACCCTGAAACCAACCTTTTGAGTATTTTTGTTTAGGGTGAACCATATAAGAAGAAGAATCTAAGTAAGTTGTAAGTAAAGAATCAACTTCTTTTAAATCTGCTATAAGACGACTTTGAGTTTTTGGTGGTGAGGTTCTATTTAATTTATAAAAAGTATCTAACCCAACCCGTTTAATTTTTAATCCTAATTGTTCGGCTTCTTTAGGTTCTTTTCTACAAATTTCATGCAGATAACTAGCTGCATCTTCTTTGTTCATAAAAAATAGATGCATGGATATTGATCCTTCGTCATGTCTCCAAAAAAATAGTTCATTAAATTTTTCCTGGACCCCTTTTAAAGAGTAAAAAGTTCGGTGTTCTCTTGGAGAAGCTGTTACTATCTCATTATTGTTATTTACAACAGTATACACAGGTATAAATTTTAATCTAGAAAGCAAATATTTTTGTTCTACTGTAGGAAAGTTAGGAGATCTTCGGTTTGACAGTAAGGAAAACAATCTATCCATTTTTGGTATTTGAAGTTGTCCGTTACGTGTATCTTCTGAAATCTGAATACTTTGAACCTTTTTGTCATGTTGAATGATTACATTATCATTATTGTTTTGAATTTTTATCTTTATCTGATCTCCAGAGGATAACTTATCTAATAACATAGGGACAGGATCGTTTGTCTCTGCTATATTCATAATCCCAACTTCCTTATGAAACCAACTTATAATATTATTCATATTAGTTCTCTATAAATTTTGTACTCTTTGAAAATTAATTACTTAACGTTATTCATTATTTTGATTTAAAAAGCAGAAACGTTTTTCCGAATGCTATAACATCTAATTTTAGTACAAGAAATTTTCTAAATTATTTTTAGGTTAATTTAATTCTATTACTTTTTATATCTAGATAATTTTATAACAAAATTTCTACTGATTTCTGTAGTTAATAATACAGGTAGTTTATAACATAAACTTATACATAACATAATCAAACTGTTTGTTCTATCGTAGATTTTCTTGCTAATATTAAATCAGGGTATAAATTAATCAGTTACTAATTTTACAAAATAGATAACTACAATCAGAATGTGAATTTATCATTAAACCTGGTATTGTCACATACTAAATTTTATCGACTATAACCTTTACAGGAGGAATGTATGTCTCAATCCGTTGAATCACGGACTCGAATTAAAAACGAACGTTACGAATCAGGCGTTATCCCTTACGCAAAAATGGGTTACTGGGATGCTGATTACAACATCAAAGATACTGATGTATTAGCTATGTTCCGTATGACTCCTCAAAAAGGTGTTGACCCAGTTGAGTGTGCTGCAGCTATCGCTGGTGAATCTTCCACTGCTACTTGGACAGTTGTATGGACTGACCTTTTAACTGCATGTGACCTTTACAGAGCTAAAGCATACAGAGTTGACCCAGTTCCTGGTGCAGCTGATCAATATTTTGCGTACATCGCATACGAATTAGATCTATTCGAAGAAGGATCTCTTGCAAACTTAACAGCATCCATCATTGGTAACGTTTTCGGTTTCAAAGCTGTTAACGCTCTTCGTCTAGAAGATATGCGTATTCCAGTAGCTTACCTAAAAACATTCCAAGGTCCTGCTACAGGTGTAGTTGTTGAGCGTGAAAGACTTGACAAATATGGTCGCCCACTTCTAGGTGCTACTGTTAAACCAAAACTAGGTTTATCTGGTAAAAACTATGGTCGTGTTGTTTATGAAGGTCTAAAAGGTGGTCTAGATTTCCTTAAAGACGATGAGAACATTAACTCTCAACCTTTCATGAGATGGAGAGAGCGTTTCTTATTCGGTATTGAAGGTGTTAATAGAGCTGCTGCTGCTGCTGGTGAAGTTAAAGGACATTACTTTAACGTAACTGCTGGTACTATGGAAGATATGTACGAACGTGCTGAATTCTGTAAAGAAATCGGATCCGTTATCTGTATGATTGACCTTGTAATTGGTTATACAGCTATTCAATCCATGGCTATCTGGGCTCGTAAAAACAGCATGATTTTACACTTACACCGTGCTGGTAACTCTACATACTCCCGTCAAAAAACTCATGGTATGAACTTCCGTGTGATTTGTAAATGGATGCGTATGGCGGGTGTTGACCATATTCACGCTGGTACTGTAGTAGGTAAACTAGAAGGCGACCCTCTAATGGTTAAAGGTTTCTACAACGTATTACTACAAGCAAAAGTAGATGTTAACCTTCCTCAAGGTTTATTCTTTGCACAAGACTGGGCTTCTTTAGCTAAATGTTTACCAGTAGCTTCTGGTGGTATTCATTGTGGTCAAATGCACCAACTTATTCATTACCTAGGCGATGACGTAGTTCTTCAATTTGGTGGTGGTACAATTGGTCACCCAGATGGTATTCAAGCTGGTGCTACAGCAAACCGTGTTGCTCTTGAGTCCATGGTTGTTGCTCGTAACGAAGGTCGTGATTACCTAGCTGAAGGTCCTCAAATCCTTAAAACTGCAGCTAAGAGCTGTGGACCTCTTCAAACAGCTTTAGATCTTTGGAAAGATATTACATTCAACTACGCTTCTACAGATACTGCTGACTTCATTGAAACAGCTACATCTAACAGATAATAGATAATACTAGTAACTTAGAAAACTTAACCAAAGGAGTATAAATCGTGAGATTAACACAAGGTGCTTTTTCCTTCCTTCCAGATTTAACTGATGAACAGATCGTTAAACAAATCCAATACGCTATCAGCAGAGGTTGGGCTCTTAACGTAGAATGGACAGATGATCCACATCCTCGTAACTCTTACTGGGAAATGTGGGGTCTTCCACTTTTCGGTATCAAAGATGCTGCTGCTGTAATGTTTGAAGTTAACGCTTGTCGTAAAGCTAAGCCAAACAGCTACGTAAAAGTTAACGCGTTTGATAACTCAAGAAGCGTTGAAAGCTGCTGCCTTTCTTTCATAGTACAACGTCCAACTTCTAACGAACCAGGTTTCACTCTAGCTCGTACAGAAGATAAATCTAGATTTATTCGTTACACAATTCAAAGTTATGCTACAAGCAAACCTGAAGGAGAACGTTATTAATCTATAACATTCAGAAATAGAGAGTCTATAAACTAGTCTCTCTATTTTTATGTTTTGTAACACTACGTAAAAATCTACTAATAACTATTATTTTTAATATGAATTCTGTAAGACAAAATCAAGATGACATTTTAGTTAATCTCCAAGAAGAGTACGACAAACGTCAAATCCAAGAAGTTTTAGACCAATTAGATACAGATTTAATTGGATTAGTGCCTGTAAAAACTAGGATTAAAGAAGTTGCAGCGCTACTATTAGTTCATAGACTTAGAAAAGCTCTAGGTTTAACATCTTCCAACCCAGGACTTCATATGTCATTTACTGGTAGTCCTGGAACTGGTAAGACGACAGTTGCTTTGAAGATGGCAGACATATTATTTAGGTTGGGATATGTTAGAAAAGGACATTTAATTACTGTTACTAGAGATGATTTAGTTGGTCAGTACATAGGTCATACAGCTCCAAAAACAAAAGAAGTTTTAAAACGTGCAATGGGTGGAGTGTTATTTATTGATGAAGCTTATTATCTATATAAACCAGATAATGAAAGAGATTATGGTGCAGAAGCTATTGAAATTTTGCTTCAAGTGATGGAAAACCAACGAGATGATTTAGTTATAATTTTTGCTGGCTATAAAGAAAGGATGGATAGTTTTTATGCATCTAACCCAGGTTTATCTTCTAGAGTTGCAAATCATGTTGATTTCCCAGACTATTCACCAGAAGAATTATTGCAAATTGGTAAGATGATGCTAGAAGATCAGCAGTACGTATTAACTTCTGAATCTGAGATTGCTTTACTTGAATACATAAAGCTTCGTATGCAACAACCTCATTTCGCAAACGCACGTAGTGTCCGTAACGCTATTGACAGAGCTAGAATGCGACAAGCTAATAGAATGTTTGCAGCTGGAGATCGTGTTTTAACTAAGTTTGATCTAGTTACAATTCAAGCTGAAGATATACGAAAAAGCAGAGTTTTTAGACCATAAACATATTATCAATTTGCTATACGTAAAAACAAAAAACGTGTATTATTATTATGATAATAAATTATCAAATACACTTTAAGGCGGCATGGCCAAGTGGTAAGGCAAGGGATTGCAAATCCTTCATCCCCGGTTCAAATCCGGGTGCCGCCTTAAATTTGGGGGTGTGGTGGAATGGTAGACACAACAGACTTAAAATCTGTTGACTACTTTGGTCGTGAGGGTTCGAGTCCCTCCACCCCCATTGATTATTTCACGAATGTTCTTAAAAATTCAGTGTTGATTTTAGACTCTCTAACCAAAGAAATTTTTCCAGTCCTAGCAATCTCAGTGATTCCAAACGGTGTTAAGATTTGTTCAATAGCCATCATTTTTCCTGGGTCACCTGTAACTTCTATGATAATAGAGTTTTCAGCTAGGTCGACAACTCTCGCTCTAAAAATTTGCACAATTTCAAGTATTTCTGATCGCTTATTACCAATGGTTTGTACTTTCAATAGCATAAGCTCTCTTTCAACACATGGAACATCAGTGATGTCTTGCACGCGTAAAATATTGACTAATTTATAGAGTTGTTTTGTTAATTGTTCTATTGTTTTATCCTCTGCTGGAACTACCATCGTAATTCTTGATATACCAACTTGTTCTGCGGGTCCCACAGCTAAACTTTCAATATTAAATCCCCGTCTGGCAAATAACCCAGCTATTCTTGTCAATACGCCGGATTCATCCTCAACGAGTACAGATAGTGTATGTTTCATAAACTTATTATAATTTCTATAAAGACTAGTAGTGTTATGAATTAAGACATCTAGATAATAAAATCTAAGATTCGTATTTTTAATAATGAAAAACTATGGGTAGATTGCATCCGGCTGGGTTTGAACCAGCGTCGTCTCGAGAGAAACGGATTATGAGTCCGGTGCCTTCGACCACTCGGCCACAGATGCATTCGAATTACGATCTATGGAACTGGTGGGAATTGAACCCACGTCCACTCGCTTAATTTATATATATTCATTCACAAGTTTAGCTTTATTCCATATTTAAAGCAACTATTTTTTTATCTCACCGAATTCGTTTTGGATAATACTGATTTTTAAGAATTAAAAATCTCCTATGTTAATTAGTATTTGTTATAGTTTAAGCCATAATTTTTTTAGGTTTATACTAAAGCAAATTTGCGTTCAAACGATAGAATATTGTTTGCATTTGTATTTTTAAACTTAGTTTTACAAGAAAGTTTACGCTTGACTTGAATCATAGTATAAAATTATAGAAAGTGTCGATACCTGAACAGTCCCCATAACTGATTATATTTTATCACATAAAATGATTGAGTAGTTATAAAAATAGAATACATAGTGGGCATGGCGGGAATCGAACCCACGACCACCAGGACCGGAATCTGATGCTCTATCCACTGAGCTACACACCCTACTTTTTAATCTTATCTCTCTAATAATTAATTATAAAGTATTTGAATTCTATCGTGGATCTTTTTATTAAACTTAGGTATATTCGTAAGAATTAGTTCATAAGTGCTAGAATTTATTTTAGTTAAATTTGTAGTTAAATAACCAAGTCCATTACAAATATTACATTTTCTACTAAAAGCATCGTATACACTTTGGCCATATCGAGTCCTAGTCATCTCTACAAGTCCTAATTCAGACATTTGAATTATAGTACATTTAACGGAGTCTTTTTTGGTTAATTTATTGATATAGTTTAAGAGTTTTATTTGATCTAAATGATTAATCGAGTCAATAAAATCAATGATAATTATTCCTCCTATATTTCGTAGACGAATTTGTTTCACAATTTCATGAGCAGCGGAATAGTTAACCCACAAACTAGCTTGCCTAGAATTATTTAGAGTCGTAAACGATCCCGAATTAACATCTATAGTTGTCAACGCTTCTGTTTTTTCTATAACAATATGTCCTCCTTTATGTAAATTCACTCTAGGCCTCATAATTTCAGTAAAAACTATATCTATTAGGTAATGTTTGATTAATTCATACTCTGTAGGATGGTACTCAATAACTACATGTTTCTTCTTTTGAAATCGTTTAACTGTAGACAAAATTAATTTCGTTTTTTCAGCTGTTTTAAAAGAGTCAACTGAGATTAGTTGAAAGTTGATAGCAGAATAATCTTCAAGAATTTTACTTAAAAAACTTTTTCGTTTACTAACTAAAGATGGTTTAAAAAGTACACGGGATTTTAATATAATTTTTTTCCATTTAGATGTTAATGTTCTGGTTTCTTTAATTAAAAAATCTACATTTGCTTGTATAATTGAAGGCTTAGTTACTATCCCCATTGTTTCTGGTTTGATCAATAAGTGACTTATTGCTTTTGAGTAATCTTTATCGATTTCAACAGAGACCTTCCTTGTTAGATTTACAGATTCAGAAAAAGGTAATAAAATTATGTATTTTCCAATCAAGCTAATATCACAACTGACGCTCGGACCCTTAGTTCCAATTGGCTCACGAGTAATTTGAACTAGGATTGATTTATTAGATTTTATGTTATGAAATTGATTTTTTTCCTTTAATTGTTCAAAGGAGATGAATCCATTTTTTGATAACGGATTTAATATAACAAATGCAGCATCTAAACTAGGTAATATTGTAGAAATCTTTCCTAAATATATATCGTGAAGTTTATAGATACTATGTTCCATATTAATACTGATTAGTTTGTTATTGAAATAAATTAGCCCGATTCGACTTTTTTCTATGATAATCAAGGTATAATTCATAAATTATTGATTTAGCGTTCTAGTTTGTTTAGAAAATAAAAATAAAAAATCTGTTAAAAATAATAGTAATATTAAATATTACTATTATTGTCACACCACTAGTTTAGTAATAAATTTTTCCTCCACCCCATTTCTCTCCACCTAATTTAGGTTGTAAAAGAATATGTCCGCTTATGGCAAATAAATCTTCATCGCTTAAACTTCTCATTTTTGGAAATATATCAGCGCTTTTCGTACTTGGATGTAGCTCGGCTATAGATTCTGAGCCATCATAACTTGTAGGATTTTTTAGATAATCAATTAATGCATTTATATTGTCACGTGGAGGCGTTGCTAAACTAAGTGCATCAGGTTCTAATCCAAGGTTAGGATTTGTCTTAGTTACTCCTCCAACGTGACATTGACCACATGAAGCGTTGAATAATCGTTTACCTCTTTTTACTTGTTCTGGAGTAAGTATTACTGTAGAACCAGAAGAGTCCAGTGGAATAGTTCTTGTAGTCTCATCTAAATCAATTGCTAATACTGTAGCTGAACAAGACATAATTGTACAAAGTCCTAAAACGAAATGTACTGGAGAAATTTGTTTTTTCATAGGTCACTTACTTAGTAGTTAAAGATTCTAAATCTGATGTAAATAGATTACAAAATTAAATTTTATTTTATGATAATATTCTTAATTTAAGACTTATATAAAAATATCTTAATAGTGTTAGTTAGTTTCCCTTTATCCTATATTTAAGAGCTCCGATAATTAAGAAATCTATCAGAGCTTTTCTATCTTAGTTACGTGTCACTCGGTCAGCTTGGCTAACAAGAAATAATGCAGAACCAATTGGGACAACAACTACGAATAGACCTAACAATAAACTATTGATAAATGCTGATAAAGATGGAGTCATTTCAATCCTCTTAGTTATATGAGTTTTAGTAATTTCTTATCATATAGTATAAACTAGTTTCACTAGATTGATGATATTATCTAATGAAATTTTCTTTAGACTCGTAGAGTTTTTATGTAATTTAACACAAGGCTTAAGGAAAAGTCATCAGGGAGAATTTTTGATATTCTACTTTAGATTTTCATTAAGAAACTTAACAATCTAAGCTTAAGTAGGTTTTAAAATGTAATTTTACAAATTAAACTCAATAACGGTCCAAAATTTAGTTTTAAAAGTAGTTGAATGTAAAAAATTAATAACTTTAAGCGTGTCAGGTGTAAAGATGATAAACTTGAACTACAACGTTTTATAATACTTCTTCTTACTGCTATCTTCCGATCCTGATAAATTAAGACTTTATAATATTTTGTAGTCAAGTTTAGACAATTATACTCTAAATTAAATCTTTATTCAATCTAGTTCTTTGAGATTTTTAAAGAGGGAAATAAAGCATGTCAGGATAAAATCTATTACCCTCTATGATTAGAGCTGCTGTAAAAGATAGCCATACTGTAATTAATACAGGAGCTGTAGACAAATATTTTAGAAAGTTGCTATCCATAAGTGTGTTATTCTACTAAATGTTTAAGTTATCTTGGGGATACAGTAATTTCGTCTGCTGAAGCTATTAAATTACCACTCGTAAACTCTTTAAACGCTGAAAAAGGCCATATAAAACCAGTTGTTACAAAGCTTAAAGCCACTGGTACATCGATAATAATTTCTTTTTCAGTAGGTTTATCAGATGTTCTCGCCCATTGAACGTAACTTCTGCCAACCCATCCGATCCAACCAGCTATGTAAATAAAGAATATTCCAGGGATAACGAATTCTCCGCTATGGTTCCAACGACCATCAGTAATTAAATGTGGTAAACCGTCTGTTCCACACAATAAACCTGCTTTACCGTATCGGTCAAATCTATTTTGAGTTTTTTCAATTTGTTTCTGTAATGCCAGAGCAGGAGGGCTTCCTGCGTCATATTTCTTTATTCGACTCTCCAGTTTTTTCACACTTTGATCTAAACGACGTTGGAATTCTTTGGAATCTTTACAAAGTTTCAATCCAGCGACATCCGCTTTAGCAGTTGTTGGAAGAATAAATAAACTTAATACTAGTAAAATCGAGATCCAGTTTTTCACGAGTTTTCTCCTATAGGTATTCACATTCTCATAATACCATGTATTATCCTAATTTTTAATTTAAAGAGGATAAATTAGAAAAATATTATAGACATGATTTTTATCCTATGTTAGTATTGGATTGTGTAAATACGGGATGTAGCGCAGTTTGGTAGCGCGCCTGCTTTGGGAGCAGGATGCCGCAGGTTCAAATCCTGTCATCCCGAATTTTAGATTTCACTTTTAAGGCCAGAATTTTTTCATTAGCTATGGCATTAGAATTATCGTAGCTTAAAACTTTTGAATAAATTTCAATCGCATCTTGAAACATTTTCTTTTTTTCATAACAATAAGCTAGATTATTTAATGCGATTATATACATTGGATCTAACGCTATAGCTTCTTTATAATAATAGATTGATACATCAAACTGCTGACTTTCAAAATAAGTGAAACCTATGGTGTTATAAAGGTTTGCAAGACCTTCCTTGTCATACTTATCCCAATTCTTTAAGGCATTAGAAAATTGTAGTATTGCTTCATCAAATAATTTTTTAGATAAAAAGATCACTCCTAATGAGTAATAATCTATTGCAGTAGCCGTACCAAACCTTGATTTCTGTTGAAGTTCAGTTAGATCCTTCTCTAAATTTTTCTTTTTTAAAATTTGTGTTAACAATAGTGTTATTCCTATAAGCAATGCTATAAATAAGATTACTAAATAAAGTGTAGGGAGTAAGGAGTTCATTTTAAAATTCGATGGATAAAAAAGTTTTCCTATAATGCAGTGGTTTAAAAACGAAGATTTAATTACGTATTTAGGTAAGTAGTTGACATATGTTCTATTATTAGATAAGTTTAATTATATTATACAAGTAAGTTCATAAGGCCCCCATCGTCTAGAGGCCTAGGACATCTCCCTTTCACGGAGGTAACGGGGATTCGAATTCCCCTGGGGGTATTATTATTTAAGTTCTCTTAATCATTTATTTAAAGTTTAAGTTATATTACTTGGGCTGCCCGGGGATCGAACCCGGAACAAATCGATTAAAAGCCGAGTACTCTACCATTGAGTTAGCAGCCCTGCATATACTGATAAGATATAAATATCATAATTAATTAATAAATACAAGCTCTAGAGATTTATCATTAATAACTATTTTTATGGAAATAGTAATTTTAAAACTTAGTACATCGCAGTTAGATAAGGTTAATATATTTGAATATGTAAGTAAAACTTATGAAGAAAAAGTAATTATTCGTGCTTTTATATCTTCGTTATATTTTGATACACTCTTAATCGAAGTATTATTTCTATAAAGCTTAGTTAACTCGCTATAGTTTATTTATTTAAAAGATTTTTTACAAAGATTTATGTTAGAACAAAATTATTAGAATATACTATATATGTATACGTTATTTTGATTTCATCTATAAATAATTAAAGAAATACAAAGTGATTTAATCATAGGGGAATTTATTATGTTTTTTAACCTTACAACTTTGCTACAACTAGTTTCCCTTTTTCTTGTAATTACAGCAGGGCCAGCTATAATAGTATTGATAGCTTTAAGACGCGGTAATCTATAAAATTTTTAAAGATCTGTATCCTAATTTATGATATATTTATTCGTGATACGAATAGATACTTCATAAATTAGGATAATTTAATAGAGATAATTTTTATTTCCCTGTGTACAAAATAATTTGTTCTACACTAATTTCTTGTTTCTCACTAGAAAACTCATTGTCTTTTGTTAAAAACAACATACAGTGACATTCTTTCCTTTCTCGCATAGGGACACATGGGCAATTCCAATAAGCAGAAGATACTTCCGCAGCTTTATCATCATAGTGTCTACAGGGACAAAGAGGAGCACCGTATTCGTCTTTATGCCTTGCTAAACCCTCTATAACAACAGCTGTAATACTCAAGTCTGAACAAAAGAAAGTTCCAGTTCTCTTTGCATATGTCTCAGAGAATTTCTGCATAGCTTGAAGACTTTCAGGATAATTAGTATCTATCATAATAAATTTTTATTCGTATTGGTTTTATTTCTAAAAATAAGTATTTTTAATGTAAATATATTCTGAAGTATATTTCATATTGATCGACTTTAGTACTAAAATAGTTAAAGATTCTAATGTCAAGTTGATAGATTATTTAATCTGATTTTTATAAACCTAATAAAATTTTTTTAACTCGAAGATTATGACTGCTGCGTACCTTCCATCCATTCTTGTTCCTTTAATTGGTTTAGTTTTTCCTGGTTTAGTTATGGCGTTTGCTTTTATTTACATTGAACAAGATGAAGTAGGTTAAAACTGTTTAAAAAACTAAAAAAATTAAATAAATAATAACAAATAAAAGTGAACTAATATTTTGTTATTATTTATTTTACTCTGCTAATTATTTTTTACTACAGGGATGAGCCTACTCCAGAGTAAGAACCATAAAAGAATAAGCCTACAACTGTCAAGGCTGCTATGCCACCTACTGTGCCAATAAGCCAAAGAGGAATTCTACCAGTACTAGCCATCTATAATTACCTCCAAATTGGTAAGTCTTAGAAAGTTTCTAATAAACTTGATAACAATAATTTTTTATAACTTAAATTAAAGGAAGTATACTTTTAGTTAAAGAAGTAACTAGAAAATAATACTGCCAGAACGAAAATTAACAGTAATCCCCAGAATAAGGATGTACGATTTAGTTCAACGGGTTGTTTATTAGGGTTAGGTCCACTCATATTAGTCTCCTATCGTTGAATAAATTGCATAGAGGTAATAGCACCAAGGAAAAATACAGTCGGAACAGCTAATCCGTGGATAGCTAACCATCTAAACGTAAAAATAGGATAAGCGATGGGTTGTTTAATTTTGCTCACGATAAAATCTCACTTATTTTTACAAACCTTTTGTTAAATCTTCTAACTCTTGTTTAGCACTGAATCTATCATTAACTAAAGGAACTTGTTGACGTTCCTGTGTAAAGTATTCATTTGGTCTAGGTGTGCCAAAAATGTCATACGCTAAACCTGTACTAACAAAAAGCCAACCCGCTACAAAAAGAGCAGGAATTGTTATGCTATGAATAATCCAGTAACGTATACTAGTGATTATATCAGAGAATGGGCGTTCGCCTGTTGAACCTCCTGACATATAAAATACCTCCGAGAAGTTAAAAGTATGAGAGTTAAATTATTTATGATTTTTTAAAAAGATAAATAATCTGTTATATATGTTAAAACTATAATAAAACTATACTCAGTTCTATTTGTTTTGTAACAACTTATTATCTTTTGAATCAAATAATTTTGTTATGTAAATTATCTGACACCTACATTATACCGAAGGTATTTTCTCTTAATTAATAAGATTACAAATAAGTAAATGTTTACTTACGAAGCTTATAAATTACTAGATTATTCACACGGATAAACATAGTTTCTATACATTATTAGATTTATATCTACACCTATAGTAGCTAAAAAAACCGCCAAAAAAACATTTTTATTTAAATACTTTATCAGAATTAGAAATCTATTTTCTCTTTTAAGCGGGCAGAGGGAATCGAACCCTCATCATTAGCTTGGAAGGCTAAGGTTTTACCACTAAACTATGCCCGCTACCAGTTGCATTAATTTTTAATACTGAAAATATAATACATTTCTTTAAAAAAGAATACTACCCTTTCAAATATTTTTATCAATATGCTATTAGTCTTCTAAAGGGACATTTAAAAACATAGATAAGTCTACTGCTTCTTCTTCAATAGAAGATAAAAGTAACGGTTCTCCTACTCGTGTTAGTGGAATTTCTCTTTGATCTTTTGTACACAAGTATATTTCTCTCTTAGGGTTTAACCCTTCTTGTATACTTAGTTTAATTGAACGAATCTCTTTAAAGTTATATGATAAGTAAATTTCTTTCATCTGTGTTGGAAATCCAAGTCGAAAAATTTCCACTACTCCTATATTTTTATCATATTTATTGTAACCTCCTCCAACATTAAAGATTATATTGATTAATAGAAATAAACTTAATAAAATCCCAATAACACCATAAAATGTCATAACTATACCTTGTGGGATAAATTGAATAGAATCTGCATTGCCAAATGGTAATATTTGTAAGCCTGAGTAGCTTGAAATACCGACAATAAAAAATCCAGTACCTCCAAGAAAGCTGATAATTAGCCAAAGATAATTACTAAGTCGTCTAGAGCCTAAAATTAAATCGTACCGCACTAATGTAGTCTGAATTGTCATGTAAGTGAAATTTTAAAAAATTAGTTAATTAAACGTGTAAAAATGCTTAATTGATAAGTTAAAAAAGCTAACTCAAATTTGCATCAATTAAGCACTTTAAACGTATCATATTAGATCAATTTTATATAGGATAGACCTAAAAATAATCCTGCTGCTAGTCCAAACGCACACCCAAGTAAAATTATGTATCCAATTAATATACTCATTTTTAATTTATTTTGTATTTAATTACTATAGTATATCTTATTGTGCTACAGATTGATCTCATGTATAAAATTTGTTAGTTAATTTTTTATACAAGAGGAAAAAAAGTACAGTCTTAGTTTATAATTGTCTAGTAATGTGAAATCAATTTTTATTATAAGTTTGAAGATTATGTCTGACTTTATAAAACCATACAATGACGACCCTTTCGTAGGTAATTTAGCTACTCCTATTAGCACTTCCAGTTTTACTCGAAATTTATTAAGTAATTTACCAGCATACCGAGTTGGTTTATCTCCTCTTCTAAGAGGATTAGAAATAGGTATTACTCATGGTTATTTTTTAGTTGGCCCGTTTTATAAGCTAGGTCCTTTACGAAATTCTGATGTAGCTTTATTATCAGGATTCTTTTCATCCATAGGGTTAATTTTTATTATGACAGCTTGTTTGGCAATCTATGGTGTTGTTTCCTTTGAAGAGAGTGATGCAAGCGACCAGTTACAAACAGCTAAAGGGTGGAGACAATTTACATCCGGTTGGTTAGTTGGAGCAATTGGTGGTTCTACTTTCGCGTATATTTTAATAACAAATATAAGTTTACTACAAACTTCTGGGTTAAATTTATTAAAATAAATAGTAGAGAGATAGTTAATTAACTCTATCTCTTTACTACTCATTCATCTCATGATACGTAGCTACAGCTGATGGCGATACTTGATTTAGATATCGGAATATCCAATACTTGAACACAGTGTCTAATAAAACAGGAAAAGTCGCTATAAATAAAAAGATAAGATCTCTATTTTCAGGCAATCCAAAGTGGCGTAATCCATTTTCGAGTATTACTTCCCATCCATGCGTTGAGTGAAATCCTACGAATATATCTGTAAAAAGAATTATTAAAAATGCTTTAGCTGTATCACTTAGTCCATAAATTAGTTCATTTACAAAAGACTTTAGGACAGATATTTGGCGCTCACCAGTTATTACAAGATATGTGAATGTAAAGAAACTAATCACATCTGATAATAAATTTTTTATAGCATCTGTACTCTCAGAGGAATAATATTGAGCAAGCTCAATTGCTTTATTTTTTATTTCTTTTTCTACTGCTTCTTGAGACAAATGTGGTAATTGACCAATTAAGATTTCAAAGTGTATTTTTTCTTCAAATCTTTGTAGTTCGCTAAATGCTCTTTCTTCTTGTGAAACGTTTAAAAAGATTTCGCTATTTTTTTCATTCCAGAAATAATCTATAAAAGGAGAAAATATAAAACTTCTTGAGATCTGGTTTACTAATATAGGAGATATTATCAATAGTAGTAAATATTTGATAGAAGCTGAGGTTTGATATCGTGATACTCGAAATTCTTCAATAATTTCAGATTCTGCATTTGGATCTAGTTCTTTTTTAAACTTTTCAAATGTTCTAGTGATAGATCTTGGTATTGGACCAGTTTTTTCGAATGCGGATTGATTTAAGTTGTCTGAACGCCAATTTTTCATGGTTAATAATATAAATATGTAATATAGGTCAATTTTTACACATGAGTGTTTTTAAGTCTAAGAATATGAAAAAAGACTTACTAAATTAATAACTAATAAAACAGAGTTATTAATTTAGTAAATGGTTATTCTAGATCTTTTCTACTTGGGTTTCGAGAGGCATCATTAGAAAGAAAACCAAAAGTAAAAAGAGACACGAAAAACGTCACTGTTGTATATACAGCAATTTTTAATGTAAACATTGTGTTATCCCCAAAATGATATTTGATTATTATTATTAAATAGTGATATGTAACATAATTATATCCTTAGTTTGTAATTAAAGTTAATTAGGGAAGAAAAATTTCACATATTTAGATTTAAAGTGTTTTCTCTTTTTCATCATTTAACTCTTTCAAGCGTCGTAAAATCCTACCAAAGTAATCTTGCATATATCTTTCTAAACTTGAGATTTCAGATGAGTCTAGCGAGAAGATTTCATAGACTTTTTTCATGTCAGCTGTCATATTTGGACCGGTAACAAGAACTTCTGCAAAAGACAATCTATCAGATATATTTTTTCCCCATTCAAAAAACCCCGTAAGTCTTTTTAGAAAACGGAGAACATATAAGGGTATTTTATTAACAACAGCTGATTGACCTGAAAGTCGTTCACACAGCTCTATAATCTCATTAGAGCTCCAAGATCGGTTTCCCACGAGAGGAAAGCATTGCCTATTAGTCTTTTCTAAAGATAAACTACGTAAAGCAAATTTTGCTACGTCTTGGGTATCTATATAACCTACATTACTACTTTCGCTAGTAGTCCATATAGGCTGTTTCTCCAAAATTGGAATTGCATATTGACTAATTAGGCCTTGGAAAAAACCACTTAGATAAAAGATTGTATAATCTAAATCTGAATCTATTAAATAAGACTCTAACTTAAGTTTTAAATTAACTAGGGGCACTGAAGAATGATATTTACTATTTAAAACAGAGAAAAATACGAATTTTTTTATCCCGATTAATTTTGCAGCTTCCAATAAAGCAATTTTGCCTTTAAGATCAACTTCTTCAGCTCCGTAGGGATCTGAAGGTCTAGCAGTTGACGCATCTATTATTGCTGTTATATCCTTCAGAGTCATCGGGATTGTTTCAGGTAAGCTTAGGTCTCCATAAAGTAGCTCTGCCCCCCATTCTTTTAAGAAGTAGGCTTTTCGTAAATTTCTGACAAAACATTTCACTTGATAACCTTCATCTATAGCCCTTCTAACGATTTGGCGTCCTAACGTGCCTGTAGCCCCTATTATAAGTAAACTCATGTAATTTTAATTTTATCCATTCTTTTTATAAAAAGTTTATCAGATAAAATAAACTATTAATCATATATAGTGGGTAAAGAGGGACTCGAACCCTCATGATGTGAATCGATACATTTTGAGTGTATTGCGTCTACCATTCCGCCACTTACCCTAATTTAATTATATCAAAAAAAGATTTAATTCGATTTTTATTTCTATTAAGAAAAAGCTAATAGGTAGTTTTAACAGTTAAAATATTTTTATATTAGATACATCGTCACATAAAATTTTTTCATGTCAAACAAAATAAATCAAGTTTCCTCTTCGAAGAATTATGGTGATGCAGCTCTTAAAGATCTAGTGGAACAACCTTATCGATATGGGTTTAAAACTCAGATAGAAACTGAGGATTTTCCTAAAGGGTTAAATGAAGATATAGTAGCTTTGATTTCTGAGAAAAGAAATGAACCTTCTTTTATGCTTGAGTTTAGACTAAGAGCTTATAAATCTTGGAAAATTATGGAAGCTCCGGAGTGGGCTTGCATTACTCATGCCCCGATAGATTACCAAAACATACTTTATTATTCAGTTCCTAAAACAAAAAACAAATTATCTGATTTAGGGCAAGTAGATCAAGAAATTTTAAATACTTTTGAAAAATTGGGAATACCTTTAAATGAGCAAAAACGTTTAGCAAATGTAGCAGTAGATGCTATCTTTGATAGTGTCTCTATAGGCACAACTTTCAGAGAAGAGTTATCGAAAGTTGGAGTCATTTTTTGTCCAATCTCTGAAGCCTTAAAACAGTATCCTGAATTAGTAAAAAAATATTTAGGTACTGTAGTTCCAATAGCAGATAATTATTTTGCAGCGTTAAATTCAGCAGTTTTTACTGAAGGTTCTTTTTGTTATATACCTGTTAATATAACATGTCCTTTAGATTTATCGACTTATTTCAGAATCAACAATGAAGAGTCAGGACAATTTGAAAGAACTTTGATAATTGCTGATAAGAATAGTAAGGTTAATTACTTAGAAGGATGCACAGCTCCTAAATTTGATAAAAATCAGTTGCACGCTGCTGTGGTTGAGTTAGTTGCACTAGACAAAGCTCAAATTAGGTATTCGACAGTTCAAAATTGGTACGCAGGAGATTCTAATGGGTTAGGAGGTATTTATAATTTCGTCACTAAACGTGGATTATGTGCAGGTGAAGATTCAAGAATATCTTGGACACAAGTAGAGACAGGTTCTTCTATCACTTGGAAATATCCAAGTTGTGTTTTAGTAGGAAACAACTCTTCAGGGGAGTTTTATTCAGTAGCATTAACAAATAATTATCAACAGGCAGATACCGGCACTAAAATGATTCATGTAGGTAAATCTACACGTAGTCGAATTGTATCTAAAGGTATTTCTGCTGGGAATTCAAAAAATACTTATAGGGGTCAAGTTAAAATTATGTCTAAAGCTTTTGAGAGTTTAAATAATTCTCAATGTGATTCTATGCTGATTGGAAGCAAATCACAAGCGAATACATTTCCTTATATACAAGTAAATAACTCAACTAGTAGAGTGGAGCATGAAGCATCTACATCTAAGATTGAAGAAGAACAACTATTTTATTTTTTACAAAGGGGAATAGATATTGAATCTGCTATTAGTCTATTGATTAGTGGATTTTGTAAAGAAGTTTTTGCCGAGCTACCTATGGAGTTTGCTTTGGAAGCAGATCGATTATTAAGTTTAAAATTAGAAGGGAGCGTTGGATAAGTATATGGGTGAAGAAAAGTCTGCTGTTTTAGAAATAAAGGATTTACATGCAACTATTGGAACTACTTCTATTTTAAAAGGAATTAATTTAGTTATTAGAAGGGGTGAAGTTCACGCTATTATGGGAAAGAATGGTTCTGGTAAAAGTACATTAGCCAAAGTCATTGCTGGACATCCTTCTTACACTGTTACAAGTGGAGATATATTATTTGAAAATGTATCTATTCTGTCATCTCCTCCTGAGGAAAGAGCACAGAGTGGGATTTTTTTGGGATTTCAGTACCCAGTGGAAATTCCAGGGGTAACAAATATTGATTTTTTACGTTTGGCCTATAATTCTAGACAAAAAGCAAAAGGGCTAACTGAACTTGAACCCCTGGAATTTTTTGAATTTATACATTCAAAATTAGACGTTGTTGGAATGGACGGAAATTTTCTAAATAGAAATGTAAATGAAGGATTTTCAGGAGGTGAAAAAAAAAGAAATGAAATTTTGCAAATGGCAATTTTAGATACCAAATTATCAGTTTTAGATGAAACCGACTCAGGTTTAGATATTGATGCACTAAGGATAGTTTCTAATGGTGTTAATAGTCTTATGAATGGATCGAATTCTGTAATATTAATCACTCATTATCAGAGGCTTCTTGATTATATTAAGCCGGACTTCATACACATCATGCAAGATGGACAAATTATTAAAACTGGGACAAAAGAACTAGCCGTAGAGTTAGAGAAAAAAGGATATGACTGGTTAAAAGAAGGAAATTTTACAGATTAGTGTAAATTTCCTTCTTTTTTAGTTTTAGTATGAATTTTAAGAGGCAAAGGATTGTTTTACATCAGCTATTGCACCTTTCAATAGATCTTCAGCTTCTTTAGTAAAATCTTTGGAAGATTTTACTAGTTGAGCATATTGAGGTTTTGAGTTTCTTAGATTTGTACGAAGATTCTCAACGAAAGCTTTTACTTGACTCACTGGGATATCATCAAGGAAGCCGTTGATTCCTGTATAAATTATTGCTACCTGCTCTTCTACTGGAATAGGTGAGTTTTGAGCTTGTTTTAGGATTTCACGCAATCTTTGACCACGAGCTAATTGATTTCTTGTTGCTTGGTCCAAGTCGGAAGCGAATTGAGAGAAAGCTTCTAATTCAGCAAACTGAGCTAGTTCAAGTTTAAGTTTACCTGCTACTTTTTTCATTGCCTTAATCTGAGCTGCAGATCCTACACGAGATACAGAGATACCCACATTTATCGCAGGTCTTATACCAGCATTAAATAAGTCACCAGATAAGAAAATTTGACCATCTGTAATAGAGATCACATTTGTTGGAATATATGCAGATACGTCACCCGCTTGTGTTTCAATAATTGGTAGAGCAGTCATGCTTCCACTTCCTAATTTATCACTAAGTTTTGCTGCTCTTTCTAATAATCTTGAGTGTAAGTAGAAAACGTCTCCAGGATATGCTTCTCTACCTGGTGGTCGTCTTAATAGCAGAGACATTTGTCTGTAAGCTGCAGCTTGTTTAGATAAATCATCGTAAATTACAAGAGTAGCTTGTCCTTGGTACATGAAATATTCAGCAATAGCTGCACCTGTATATGGAGCTATATATTGTAGAGTAGCAGGATCATCCGCGCATGCAGAGACGATCACAGTATAATCTAATGCTCCTCTTTCTTCTAAAGCTGTTACAACTGATGATATTGATGCAGCTCTTTGACCAATGGCAACGTAAACGCATACAACGTTTTCTGATTTTTGATTAATGATTGTGTCAATCGCTACAGATGTTTTTCCTGTTTGTCTGTCACCAATAATAAGTTCTCGTTGACCACGTCCTATTGGAATCATGGAGTCAATAGCCGTTATACCAGTTTGGATAGGTTCACAAACTGATTTACGGGAGATAATATCTGGTGCACCTGACTCAATTAAACGTGTTTCGGTAGCAGAGATGTCTCCTTTTCCATCTACTGGACGTCCAAGAGCGTTTACAACTCTTCCAAGATATCCTTTACCAACTGGAATTTGAGCAATTTTACCAGTAGCTTTTACAGAACTACCTTCCAAAATATCACGACCTTCTCCCATAATAACGACACCTACGTTATCACTCTCAAGGTTTAATGCAATACCTATAGTTTTATCTTCAAACTCAAGTAATTCACCCGCCATTACTTGATCTAAGCCGTATACGCGAGCAATACCATCTCCGATCTGCAAAACTGTACCTACGTTTGCTACTTGAACTCCTTGATCATATTTATCAATTTGTTGACGTATAATGCTACTAATTTCATCGGGTCTAATGTTTACCATATCAATATTTGATTAGTGTTAATAATGTTAAATTGTTGTGAAAGCTAAACTATTCGTTTATAAGACAGAAGCGCCTAAGTAAGAAGACAGTTCTCGTAATTGTCCCTGAATACTTGTGTCTATTATTTTTGAACCTACTTGAATTACAAATCCACCAATCAAATTAGGATTAACTGTAATATCTAGTCTAATTTGTTCTGCTCCTGTCATTTTCTTCAATTTTGAAATTAGAGCATCTTGCTGTGATGCAGAAAATGATACAGCAGATGTGACTTTCACAGTTTCTATTGAAGCAGCTTTATAAGCCAACTCTAACGCTTTATCTAAGATCGCATCCAGATAGGAGATGCGTCCTCTATCACACAGAACTGATAAAAATTTAACCGTTTTATTATCTATCTTTTCGTTAAATACAGACTTGATAATATTCTTTTTTGTCTGAGAATTAACCAGTGGATTAGATAATAAGGTTTTTAAATCTGTAGATCCGGAAAGACTAGCAGAAATTGAGTTTAAATCGCTTATAACGTTTTCCAAAGACCCTTTGTTAAATAGGTCTAGAAAAGCTTCTGCATAAGGTTGTGCGATCTTTACGTTCTTAGAGCTCATATTTGACCTCCTAATTGGGAAATGTTTGAATCTACAAGTTTAGATTGTACACTCGGTGTCATAAAATCTTGCAGTTGAGACGTTACCCTTTTCAACGCTAAATTAGTAATATGTTGTTGAATTTGTTTTTTTATTTGTACTTCAGCTTTTTCAATACTGCTTTTACCACTATTAGTTAATCTTTCGATATCCAGTTTTCCTTGTGCAAGTATAGTTTCTTTAACTTTACGAGCTGTGGATTCTGCTTCTTTTTTTATCTGTTCGATAACTATTTTTGCTTGAGCCATTTGTTTTTCAGATTCAGCAAGTCTGGAACTAGCTTGCTGTAATCTTTCTTCTGCTTCTTGAATAGCTTCAGTAATTTTTTGTTGTCTTAATTCTAAAGCAGATGTTAAAAAGCTACGCCCTAGGTAAAATACACCAGATGCTAATATTACTATGTTAATAACATTAGCTTCTAGTATGTTAGAGTTAAAGCCGAACCCCTTTGAGTGTGCAGAGGTCACCTCAGATTCTGCAATAGAACTGATTAGTAGAAAATTCCCAATAATGTCCATAAGTCTAAACTACGTAATAATTTTTGGTGGATAAACAAACTTTTAGGAGACTAACTGTTTGCTTATAAGTTTATTTTTTATTTGCTCACTTAATGTATTAACTTGTTCTTCCAAAGCTTTTAGTGCTTTCTCTTTTTGGGAATTTAATTGATTTGTAGCTTCTGTAACTAACTGCTCAGTATCTTTCTGGGCTTGTTTAATTTCAAGTGCTACTATCTCTTGTGCGCCTTTTTGAGCAGAAGCTATAATAGTTTGAGCTTCTCTTCGTTCTTGAGCTAAATCTAACTCGTACTGTTTCGTAATATTTTCAGCTTTCATAAGCATTTCGGATGCTTCAGTTAACTGTTTACGTATAGATTCATCTCGTTCATCTAGCACTTGACTTATAGGCTTATAAAATATAAGGTTGAGAGCAACCATTAACAGAAGTATTTGAATTGCCATCAAAGGCAATGTAGCATTAAAATCAAACAAGCCACCTTCTGATTCTGTACTAACTGATTGTAAAGCTAACGAGAATAAGGAATTTGTCATTGTTGTTATATTTTCTAATAGACCCTTAAAAAAAATATTTTAGGGAGGTACCTAATCATTGTTCTATGATTAAGTACGCCAAAAAATATGTTACTTGTAATTAGAGTTAAGCAGTAAATGGATTAGCGAATAGTAATGCTAGAGCAACAACTAGACCGTAAATTGTTAAGGATTCCATGAAAGCTAGGGATAGTAGTAAAGTACCACGAATTCTTCCTTCTGCTTCAGGCTGACGCGCAATACCTTCCACAGCTTGAGCTGCTGCAGAACCTTGACCAATACCAGGACCAATTGCTGCTAAACCTACAGCAAGACCAGAAGCAACTACAGACGCAGCAGATACGATTGGGTTCATAAATATATTGTTATAAAGTTATATGATGTGGTATTAAAATATTTTAGACTCTTATTTTTAAACTTTAAACTAAGACATACTAATATTTTACAATAAGTAGAAAATCAAAGATTGTAATAAACAGTTAGTGATGACCATGTTCTTCAACTGCTTCCCCTATGTAGGCAGCAGAGAGAGTTGAGAATATTAAAGCTTGAACAGAACTTGCAAATAAGCCCAAAGTCATAACTGGCAGTGGTATAAAAATAGGTACAAGAAGAGCAAATACTGAAACTACAAGTTCATCTGCTAAGATATTACCGAAAAGACGGAAGCTTAGAGATAAAGGTTTTGTAAAATCTTCTAACACATTAATCGGTAAAAGAATAGGAGTTGGTTGTACATATCTACCAAAATAATTTAGACCTTTTTTACTTATCCCTCCATAAAAATAGGACAAGGAAGTTAATAACGCTAGTGCCACAGTGGTATTTATATCATTTGTGGGAGCTGCAAGTTCACCATTTGGCAAATGAATTAGCTTAAGAGGGATCAAAGCTCCGGACCAGTTAGAAACAAATATGAATAGAAACACTGTGCTTACGTATGGTACCCAAGGTCTATAGTTGTGCTCTCCAATTTGATTTTTAGCAATGTCTTGTAAAAATTCATATGCATATTCCATGAAATTTTGAATGCCTTGAGGAACTCGTTTAAGGTTTCTTGTTCCAATTATCCCAAATGTTAGCAGTACAAATATAACAAACCAAGACATTATAATGGTCTGACCATGTATTTTTAGTCCTAAGACTTCCCAATAAAGGTGCGTTCCGACCTCAATTTCTGATAATAAATAAGAATTAATAAAACTATAAAAATTTTCTTGATACATAATCGGGCAGAATTTTTATAAGGTGTCTTTATAACTGTGAGTAGTAAAAATCTTCTACCCACATAAATTATACCTTTGAATTTTACATTTCTATAACTTGAAAAGGTTAGAAATATTCGAATTTTCTACTCTTGAAGATGATGGATGAAATAGCATAAAGCTTCTCTAGACCCTATATGCCTAATTATCATACTTTTCGATTTGAAATTTTCGATTGAAGCATCTAGAGTATTTATTAATCTAAAAGTAATAGCTTAATAGCTTTTTATTTTTTTATCATTTTTTCAACTTCTTCGCTAAAATTTTCTGTTCTCTTTTGAAGACCTTCTCCCAAGACAAAACGTTCAAAACGTCTAATTTGAATATTCTCTCCTAATTTTGCTATGTTTTGTTTAACAAGTTCATCAATAGTGATCGAAGAGTCACGTATAAAAGATTGGTCTAATAAAGTAAGTTCTTTTAATCGTTTTTGTATTCTACCTTCAACAATCTTTTCTTTTATTTCATTAGGTTTTTTAGCCAAATCTTCTTTAGAAGATTCAATTTCTTTTTCTTTATTTACTACTTCGGATGGTATACTTTGAAGACTTATGTATTCGACAGAAGGTGATGCTGCGATTTGCATAGCTATATTTTTTGCCAGTTCTTGAAATTCAGGACGTCTAGCAACAAAATCTGTCTCACAATTGACTTCTACCATAACTCCTAATTTTCCACCCATATGAATATATGATTCTACTACGCCTTCTGTAGCAATTCGGCTTGTTTTTTTGTTCGCAGAAGCTAATCCTTTTTGTCGTAAGCTTTCCATAGCCTTTGACATGTCCCCATTTGCATCTTGTAAAGCTTTTTTACAATCCATCATGCCAGCCGAAGTTTTATCTCGTAATTCTTTTACAGCTTGTGCAGATATTTCAACTCCCATAATCTTTCTCCAAATATTAAAAATTACTATACAATTTACTAAACAGTTTGTGGCTGTCCTGTCATATCTTCTTTAAAATTACCACTATTTCCTTCACATATCGAATCAGCTAATTTTCCTATAATAAGTTTTATAGATCTAATTGCATCATCATTTGCTGGAATCGGAATATCTGTTAAGTCAGGATCACAATTTGTATCTAAGATAGAAATTACAGGTATTTTTAACTTAATGCATTCTTGTATAGCTGTACTTTCTCGTTTTTGATCCACTATAACTACTAAATCTGGTAAACGTTTCATATTTTTTATGCCGTTTAAGTTTTTACGTAGTTTTTCTAATTCTCTTCGTATAGATGCTGCTTCTTTTTTCGGCAACTGATCTAAATAACCACTTTCTTCTTTTTGTTCAAGATCTTTTAATCTTTCAACTCTAGTTTTTATAGTAAACCAATTAGTTAAAATCCCTCCTAACCACCTTTGATTTATATAGTACGCTCCACATCTATCGGCTTCTTGACAAATAACGCTAGCAGCTTGACGCTTAGTACCTACAAAAAGGAACTTTTTACCTTCTTGAGATGACTTGCGAACAAAATCGCAAGCTGTAGTTAGTAATTGAGAAGTTTGTACTAAATCGATTATGTGAATCCCATTTCTCTCCGCGTAAATATATGGGAACATTTTTGGGTTCCATCTTCTAGCTTGATGACCAAAGTGGACACCTGCTTCTAATAATTCAGCCAAAGTAACAACCGCCATGTTATAAAACTCCTATTATTTAATATCTAAAGTTAGGTTGTACAAGATATAGATGATATTTAATTTCCATTTAAGCTACTTTAATAAATTCAATTTATACTATCTTCTGGTAACAATACTAGATTATCATTTTCAGTGAAAGAGTAATTTTTAGCTGCTTTATCATCGAGCACAAGTGAACCTAAACTTAGTTTTCGTTCTGGTTCTTGTACTGAATTTTCATATATCTCTAGCATTGGTACTTTTTCAATATGGGAAATATTCGAAGTTTCATTATAAGAATTAAAACCTGTTCCTGCAGGTATAAGACGGCCTATAATTACATTCTCTTTTAGACCTCGTAACCAATCTGCTTTACCTTCAATAGCTGCTTCGGTTAAAACTCTCGTTGTTTCTTGGAAGCTTGCAGCTGAAATGAAACTATCAGTGTTTAAAGAAGACTTCGTTATTCCTAACAAAACTGGAGAATAAGTAGCCGGAAGGCCTTTTGTTAATAACATTGCTTCATTAATGTTCTCTATCTGCTGTAATTCAACCAATTCACCAGGTAATAAAGTAGTATCTCCACCGTCTTCAACTCGAACTTTGGAAGTCATTTGCCTTACAATTACTTCAATATGTTTATCCGATATATCGACATTTTGTGATTGATATACGCTTTGAACTTCATTTACTAGATAAATTTGTACCTTTTGTAAACTTAATTTAGCTGCTTCATAAAGAGTTAAAATATTTTTATAAAAGTTAAAAAAGATTCCTAGCATTTCGTGGGGATTGGGTGCACCATCGGTTAAAGGATCACCCAAGGCTACACAATCACCATTAGAAACGATAAATTTTTGTGATGAATGTAATATGTATTCATTGATACATCCATTAGTCTCGGTAATTTTAATTACATTGGTGTCATCTGAATTATACTGTAATTTAAGTCGGCCCGGTTTTTGTGCTAACCGGCATGGTTCTTTAGGTTTCCGAGCTTCTAGAATTTCTTCAATCCGAGGTAAACCTTGCACTATATCACCTGTTTTAGATCTTTCGAAGACAAGAATCGCTAATAGATCTCCAGTTTGTATTAAATCTGAATTATTAACCTGTAATATAGCTCCTGAAGAGACTAAATAAGGTTTACCAGATCGAATAGTTATTTCTTCATGATTTAACTCAATGATTTGTCCAGAATCGGATGCTATGACTCCTTCAGCTATCTGATCACCGTATCGAACCAAATCACCTTTTGAGACCTGGAAGGTCTTGCCAGGTATAGACACAATTTTTTTATGGCTATCGGTTAAAAGTAATATATTTCGAACAGATTTATTATTAACGTAAATACTCCGAATCTCACCTCCAGACCGACATAGTAACTTAGTTTCTGCGACCTTAGTCCCAGCAGTTATTTTTTCTCCATCTTTAACTGTAAGTTCACTTGTAGTAAATTCTCTATTAATTTCTCCAAAAGTATCTTTTCGAATGGATAAAGTTTCTAAAATAATTAATTTAAGTCGGCAATGATCATCGTTATCTAATGGTATAAATTCTACATCTGCAGATAAATGAGATAAATCAGAGATGATATTTAGGACTAAATATGTTTTTAATAAGTTGACAGGAGAATATGATTTAATTTTTTCCCCGTCTCTAACAAGAACTCTTTGAACTATTTCAATTTTTAAGTTGGTATGAGTGTCATTCGTTAAAGTTTGTTTTAAATATGGATGACTTTGTTTAATCTCATATTTAATTACAGGTCTAATTAAAAGAAAATTTCCTGATTCACTTTCAATTAGTTCTATAAAAGAAGTCTCCTGTGCTATGAAATCTGTATAGATTTCTTCGTTAGCTGCAAAAATTCTAGACTCAAAGTTTACTAGTTTAAGATTATTTATTTTGTGTATGTATCCTGGTTTGATACTAATCTCTTTAACTATCCCATTTTCTTCATAAATAGACACAAATCCTGAATTAAAGCTAAACAGATCCTTGATCAGTTCACGATTTTTTTCTATTACCTCGCCATTATTAACCATTAATAAAGAGATATCTTTATTTACCTCATGTGTTTCTTCAGGAACCCAATACATATTAAAATCTTCGACAACTTCATAACCTCGTTTATTTTTCGTCAGTCGACAAGCATCTGAATTTGAATATATAACAAACCCACCTGTAGTAGTGTGGTAGGAATCATCTACTAGCTCTCCTAAAATTTGAGAGTTAGTGATCTTGTTACCTGGTGAACAATGTAATAAAAATTGTTTTTCATTATCTAATTGCAGGAAGTAAGGACTATCTGGGCTCGGATTTTCTTTATTACTAAATACATAAGATTGCTCAATAGATGTTGACGCAGTAATAATTTGTATTTCATCCGAAGCGTTTTTAGGTAATCGAACCGTCCCTCCATAATCGCTAATTATTTCTGTTGTTGCTAAAATATCATTTACATTCACGTGCTGACCCGGAGTTACGATAATATCTGCAGTCATTGGAATATTATAAACATCACCTGCTAAAATCCAGATTAGTCCTCCTTGAGAAGTTGTTAGTGTACTATTCCCTTGTCTATCAATTCTTTCTTCTACTGACAGGTTAGAAAAGTATACTTCCCCTGAAATACTTGTAGGTAAATCTTTGGTTACTCGTTCAGTTATTAAATTTCCTCGAGCACTAATCTCTCCGATCACCTGCTTTTCTCTGAATTCTTCATTATCACTTATAAACAAGAGTGTTCCTTGTTTAAATTCCATCTTAGATTTTTTGGAATCGTAACTGACTAATTCTATTTTTATACTTTCTTCTAAAATTAAAGCTTCTTCTCCGTGTCTAGTTCTAGTTGGACGAGCTCTTGTAGACTGAGGAAACCTTAGTACTCCACTAAAGGGAGCTCGAATCTGTTCGGCTAACTCTCCTGTGAATACACCTCCAGTGTGAAATGTTCTCATGGTTAACTGAGTACCTGGTTCTCCTATGGATTGAGCTGCTATAATGCCAACTGCTTCGCCTAAGTCAACTAAAGACCCATGAGCAAGGCTCCACCCATAACAAAACTGGCAAACTGATCTCGAAGATTCGCAGGTTAGTGGAGATCGAACTAAGACTGACCGTATGCCGGAACGAATAATCTGCCTAGATATAACGGAGTCTAAATCTTGGTTGATATGAGCAATTATTTCAGAAGTATCCGGACTATAAAGTGTCTCAAATAAGACTCGACCAAGAAGCCTGTGTTCGAGATGTATTAAAATTTTATTTTTGTCTACCATATCCTTTAAGATAATCCCTCTGGTAGTTCCACAATCGACTTCTCTAATGATAATATCTTGAGCAACATCCACAAGTCTTCGAGTTAAGTAGCCAGAATCTGCAGTTCTCAAAGCTGTATCTACCAGTCCTTTTCGAGCACCATAGCATGATATTACATATTCTGTTACAGTTAACCCTTCTCTAAAATTACTTTTTATGGGTAAATCAATAATTTGCCCATGTGGGTCTGACATTAACCCTCTCATCCCTACCAATTGTTTCACCTGAGATATATTGCCTCTAGCTCCAGAGAATGCCATTATATAAACTGGATTTAAAGGATCTGTTTCTTTAAAATATTTAATTACTTCATCCTTTAATGACTCACTTGAATTATTCCAGGTATCAATCACTTTCTGAAACCTTTCGACAGCAGTTATTTCACCTCGATCATACCTTTGTTGTGTAAACTTAATTTCTTCATTTGTTTTAGAGAGTAGATCTCTTTTCGTAGGAGGAACACGTAGATCTTCAACACTCAAAGAAATCCCAGCTTTAGTGGCGTAGTGAAATCCGAGTTCTTTCAATCTATCAGCCATATACGATGCTCTTCCAGTACCGTAATTACTGAAAGCCCAAGCCATTAGTTTTTTTAATTCTTTTTTATCGATTATCTTATTAGTAAATTTGGGCTTAGGTGGTAAGAATAAATACTTTTCTTTCATCTTTTTACTTGTGAAAATTATTATCTATTTATGTTACGTAGAGAAAGTTAAAGAATCTTGTAAAATTTTGTTTAAAAATATTCTTCCCGGAGTGGTCAAAATGTACTGGACTAAAAGTTCATCATTTAAATCTTTTCGGATAATTCTATTTGGAAATATTTGTAATGTAGAAGTTGTCTCAAATGTGATTTTATTTAGTAATTCTGATTCATCATCCACTGAGTCATTAAAACGAACCCATACATAGGCATGCAGAGGTATTACTCCTTGTTCATAAGCCATCAAACAATCATCTAGATTAGAAAAATAACGGGGGTAACTTGTTTGTTGAGATGGATTATCAGCAGTTAAATAATAACATCCCAAAACCATATCTTGACTTGGCATAATGATAGGCTCTCCAGTTGCTGGCGATAAAAAGTTATAAGGAGCAAGCATTAATAATCTAGCTTCAGCTTGAGCCTCCAGAGATAAAGGAATATGTACTGCCATCTGGTCACCATCAAAGTCAGCATTAAACGCTGGACACACCAAAGGATGCAATTTAATAGCCCTTCCTTCCACCAAGATGGGCTCAAATGCTTGAATACCCAGTCTGTGTAAAGTAGGAGCTCTATTCAATAAAACTGGATGACCTTGTATAACTTCTTCAAGAACATTCCAGACCAGCGTATCATTTTTTTGAATCATCTTTTTCGCTGCTTTAATGTTATTTACTAAACCCTGTTGAATTAACCTATGTATAACAAAAGGTTGAAATAACTCCAATGCCATTTCTCTCGGAAGTCCACATTGATTTAATTGTAGTTGTGGTCCAACAACTATCACGGATCTACCCGAATAATCTACTCGCTTACCTAATAAATTTTGTCGAAACCTTCCTTGCTTTCCCTCAATTATATCTGACAAGGATTTTAATGGTCGATTATTAGCCCCTACAACAACTCTACCTCGTCGACCATTGTCTATTAATGCATCAACAGATTCCTGGAGCATTCGTTTCTCATTTCTTATAATAATCTCAGGAGCTAAAATCTCCTGGAGTCTTCTTAATCTATTATTCCGATTGATTACTCGTCTATAAAGGTCATTTAAATCTGAAGTCGCAAACCTACCCCCATCTAATTGAACCATAGGTCTTAGATCCGGAGGAATTATTGGTAGGATGGTTAGAATCATCCAAGAAGGGTCTGATCTAGTAGCGATAAAATTATCTAAAACTCTTAGTCGTTTTATAGCTTTATCTTTTTTTACTCCTTTTGTAGAGAGAACTTCTTCTCTAAGGCTCTCTGCTTCCACTTCCAAGTCAATATCTTTTAAGAGCTTTTGGATAGCTTCTGCCCCAATTCCTACCTCTACTCCATAAAGATCTGAATCTTCCTGGTATAATTGATCTTCGATTTCTATCCACTCGTCCTCGCTAAGCAATTTTTTATAATTAAGGCTATGACAGTTGCCTGGTCTTGTAACTACATATGAATTGAAATATACAATTTGTTCAACGTCTTTTAAAGGTATATCTAATAAGAGTGATATATAACTTGGGGAACCTTTCAAATACCAAACATGAGTTACCGGTGCTGCGAGTTCTACATAACCCATTCTATGTCGTCTAACTTTAGACTCAGCAACTTCAACTCCACAGCGCTCGCAAATTATTCCTTTATATCTAACTCTTTTATATTTTCCACAATGACATTCCCAATCTTTTACTGGACCGAAGATTCTTTCACAGAATAAACCATCCATTTCTGGTTTTAGAGTCCTGTAATTTATAGTCTCAGGTTTTGTCACTTCTCCAACTGTTTCACCATTTGGTAAAGTTCGTTCACCCCATTTTTTTATCCGTTCAGGTGATGCAAGATTAATTTTAACATAATCAAAATACTGTTCCAATTTTGGCATACTTTGTAAGATAAGTGTCAGTTTGTAGAAGATATCGATTCAATACTAAAAAAATGAACTTTCTAAATTTTCACGAAGAACAGATTCATACATAGGGCGGGAATTAGATCGTCGTGCAGTAGAACTAGACATTAAATCTACTTCAATACCACGAGTTTGACCGTCAGGAAGGTTCTCGATTTTATACGCTCCAATATCTAAGCCTAAAGACTGTAATTCTCGCATTAGAACTTTAAATGATTCTGGTGTTCCAGGTCTAGGGATAGGCTTTCCTTTAACTATTGCATTTAATGTTTCATTTCTTCCTTGCATATCGTCTGATTTTACAGTTAAGAGTTCTTGAAGAGTGTACGAAGCTCCAAATGCTTCTAAAGCCCAAACTTCCATTTCACCTAATCTTTGACCCCCGTGCTGGGCCTTTCCACCTAATGGTTGTTGAGTTACCAGAGAGTATGGCCCTGTTGATCTAGCATGAATTTTGTCATCGACTAAATGTACTAGTTTTAACATATAAGAAATGCCAACAGTTACTGGATTATCAAATTTCTCTCCAGTTCTTCCATCGAATAAAATCATTTTACCAGGGTGACGTTCATCAAATAACCATTGCTTATTTGTAGAAAGCTTGGCTTTCAATAACGTATCATTTACGAGAATCCTTGAAGCTTCTGCCCCGTGCATTTCGTCAAAAGGAATAATTTTAAATCTCTTATTTAAATTTTCAGCTGCTAATCCTAATAAGCATTCAAAAATTTGACCTACATTCATTCTTGATGGAACTCCTAAAGGGTTTAAAACTATATCTACAGGAGTACCATCAGGTAAGTATGGCATATCTTGGCGAGGTAAAATCTTAGAAATGATACCTTTATTTCCATGTCTTCCAGCCATCTTATCACCAACTTGAATCTTTCTACTTTGAGCTACATATACGCGTATAACAATGTTAGCCCCAGTCGGTAGTTCATCCCCTTTTTCTCTGGTAAAAATACGGACATCTAAGACACGTCCTCGACCTCCGTTTGGGACCCTCAAAGAACTATCTCTAACATCTCTCGTTTTTTCTCCAAAAATGGCTCTTAGTAACTTACCTTCAGGAGGTTGATCAGATTCTCCTTTTGGTGTGACTTTTCCAATTAAAATGTCTCCCGATTCTACCCATGATCCTATAACTATAATTCCATTATCATCAAGTTTTCTCAAAGAATAATCACTAACATTTGGAATCTCACGGGTAATTTCTTCTGATCCTAATTTAGTTTGCCTAGCTTCTATTTCATATTTTTCTATGTGAACGGACGTATAAACATCATTATATACAAGCCTTTCACTAATCAGAAAAGCATCTTCATAGTTATAGCCTTCCCAAGGAAGGTAAGCAACTAGAATATTTTGCCCTAAAGCGAGCTCGCCACCTTCCGTGGCTGCTCCATCAGCTAAGACTTGACCTGAAGTGACTGATTCTCCTAACCAAACTAGAGGTCTTTGGTTTATACACGTATCTTGGTTTGACCTTTGATATTTTTGCAAATGATAAAAAACTTCTTTTCCATCCTCTTCCGTAACACATACCTTATCTGCAGAAACATATGTGACTTTGCCATTACCAGTACTGACTGTTACCATTCCAGAATCTCGGGCTGCTTGAGACTCTAGTCCTGTGCCCACTAATGGGCTTTCAGGATATAACAGTGGTACGGCCTGACGCTGCATATTAGACCCCATTAAAGCTCTATTAGCATCGTCATGTTCGAGGAAAGGGATAAGTGACGTTGCTATAGATATTACTTGAATTGGTGACACTGCTCTGTAGTCTATTTGATCTGTAAAAGCAGTTGTAAATTCTTGGCGATAACGAACAGGAATAATATCTTGTTTTAAGTATCCCTCAAGATTTATAGAAATATCACCTGGAGCTATCCGGAAGGCATCTTCTTGATCTGCAGTTAAATAATGTACACCAGAATCTAAAATTGTTTTGCCTTCAGTTACTTTATAGAATGGAGTTTCAATGAAACCATATGAATTGATTCGTGCATGGGTTGCTAAAACGCCAATTAATCCGGCATTAGGTCCTTCGGGTGTTTCAATTGGACATATTCTTCCGTAGTGACTTGGGTGAATATCTCTGACTGCAAAACCTGCACGATCTCTACTTAAACCTCCGGGACCTAGTGCGCTAACCCGACGCTTGTGCGTTAGCTCCGCTAATGGATTAGTTTGATCCATGAATTGGGAAAGCTGACTGGACCCAAAGAACTCTCTAATAGAGGCTATAATTGGTTTTGGATTAACCAAAGTATTAGGGGTTAATGAATTAATATCGCATATTGTCATTCTTTCTCGAATAATTCGCTCTAATCTATTTAATCCGATACGTACCTGGTTCTGTAATAATTCTCCAACGGATCGAACTCTTCTATTACCTAAATGATCAATATCGTCAATTTCTCCAACGTCAAATTTTAAATTTATTAGGTAATCAATAGAAGCAAGGGTATCTTGAGGGGTTAAAACTCGAATATTTTCGGGAATATTCAAATTTAGTTTTTTGTTTAATTTATATCGACCCACTTTTCCAAGATCATATCTTTTAGGATCAAAAAAACGTGAATAAAGGATCTGTTGACCACCGTTTACTGTGGAAGGCTCACCTGGTCTAAGCTTTGTATACATTTGTATTAAAGCTTCTTCGGTAGTATAATTCCCTTCAACACGGAATGTCTTTTTTAAATACTCTGGATGTCTTAATCCATTATAAATATCATTATCACTGAGACCCATTGCTTTCAGAAAGACATGCGCGGGAATTTTACGTGTTTTATCAACTCTAACCCATACTAAATCATTTCTATCAGTTTCAAACTTTACCCATGCTCCTCGATTAGAAATTAAGCTACCACTGTATGTTCTACGTCCTTGTTTATCTGTTTCAGATTTATAATAGATTCCCGGACTTCTAACAATCTGGTTAACGATTACTCTTTCAGCCCCATTTATAATAAACGTTCCTCTATCTGTCATTAATGGTAAATCACCAACAAAAACTTCCTGTTCTTTTATAACCCCAGTATCTTTATTGATTAGGCGAGCCGGGACGTATACTTGAACTGAGTACGTAGAATCACGCCGCTTCGATTCATAAACGTTATATTTAGGACATTTTAGTTTATATTGATCCCCAAAAAAGTGTAATTCGAGGTTTCCTGTATAATCAGTAATTGGTGAGAAGCTTTTTATCTCTTCAGCAAGCCCTTCTTCCAAAAACCAGCAGAAACTTGCACGTTGAATTTCTACTAAATCAGGCAAGATAAAAGTAGAAAGTTTAGTGCTAGCCATAAAAGTCTTATCTCCTGAATAATATGTTGTTTAAATATTGGGAATAATTATAATTACTATGCTGAAAATATAGATGGTTTAAATTCTAGTGACTAAGTGTAATATTTTAATTTTTATATTGGATAAAATGATGAGTCTTTTTTAGAGAAGTCAGTGGAAAATCCACCGACTGAAGTTGGATATTAGTAAAAAAGAATGATAGTGATAAAAAGGTACTATTTTAACGTTACTTCATATTTTTTAAACGCTTTGGCTAAAGATGATTTTTTTGAATTACCATTATTGGAATGAATAACACCTTTCTGTATAGCTTTGTCAATTTTACTATAAGTTAATGAAATTAAACTTTTAACTGTTGGTATATTGTCTTTAGTAAGGGTATTGATAGAAATAAGTGCTTTTTTTATCAAAGTTTTTACTGTTGATTTATATGCTTTATTTCTTAATCTATTTCTCTCTGCAATTTCTATGCGTTTATAAGCAGATTTTGTATTAGCCACTAGTATCTCCTAAATTTTATAAATTAAATTTAATTTGTCTTTTCTTTAAAACTATTTATTTCGATAGGATTATAACATAGAAGAATATTTCTATTGAAATCTTTTATTTTTCACTTAAAAAAGCTTTACTTGAGTTTTTAGATAACTTTACTATATCTTTAGGTAAAAAAATAAAAGATTAGAGAATTTTAAAGCATATTTTTATAGTATTACCATATCCTCTAAAGATCTTCATTCTATAGTGATGGAAAAGAGATATTCTCATATGTAAAACAAAAGATTTAGGAAATAAAATCTCTTGAATTGATATGCTTAATCTTAAATTTACATTACAATAGAAGGTGTTTTTAACAGTTGGATAAACAAAAAAATATACTCTAGAAAAAAGATGGCAAAAAGTAAAGGCGTTAGGATAGTTATCACACTTGAGTGTAAGACATCTTCTGGTGTATATAGATACACTACAACAAAAAATAGACGTAATACTCCAAATAGATTGGAAATAAAAAAATACTGTCCTCTATCTCAAAAACACGAAGTTTTTAAGGAAATCAAATAACTTAACATTATGGCAATATACAGACGAAAACTTTCTCCTTTAAAGAACACTGACACTATAGATTATAAAGATGTCGAATTACTTAGTAAATTTTTAACTGAACAGGGAAAAATCCTGCCACGGAGAGTAACTGGATTAACAACAAAACAACAAACTATATTAACAAAAGCTGTAAAAAGAGCCAGAATCCTGGCTCTTTTACCTTTCGTAAACAGAGATATTTAATCTCCAGCATATTTTAAAAGAGAATTTCCAAAACTTGAAGATTCTCTTTTAAAATGTCTCTCTTTTTTTTGGAATTAATTCAAAAGCCTTAAGAAGATCACCTTCTTTCCATGCATCGAACTCTTTAAGAAAGATTCCACATTCAGATCCCTCAGAAACTTCAGAGACAGTCTCTTTTAATCTTTTTATAGAATCTATAAGTCCTTTATGAATGATTTCGTTATTTCTTAAAATATGAACAAAAGATGATTTAGTAATCTTACCTTCAGTCACAGACGAACCAGCCACAAAACTTTTAGCCAATGGAAATACTGTTTTGATAATGGCTGAACCTATAAACTTTTCTTCAAATTGTGGCCCTACTAGAGTATCAATCATGGATTGCACAAAATCAAACAGATCATAAATAACATCAAAATCTGTTATAGTAATGCCAACATTTTTAGCCGTTTTTAACGCCCCACTTGCAGATGTAGTATTAAATGCAATTAAAGTCGCAGAACTTGCAGAAGCAAATTCAACATCTGTCTCCGTAATTTCGCCTGCACAAGCATATAAAACTCGAATTTGGACTTTTGAATCGTTAATTTTATTTAAACTGGAAGTTATAGCTTCTGCAGAACCTTGTGTATCTGTTTTTATTATTAGATTTATTTTTGATTTAGTTTCAGAATCAGAAACAGTATAGTTTTCTGAGAGTTGTGAAGATAGAATAGAACCTGCTCGAGAAAGATTTTCGTCTGAACTTGCGAAAATTTTAGCGTCTTTTTCATCTTTAAAAGCAGTAAAGTGATCTCCAACTGTTGGCACTTTTGTTAATCCCCACAGAAATACTGGAGAGGATGGACCTGCTATTTTGATACTTTCGCCAACAGAATTTATCATACCTCTTACTTTAGCTATACCCCCACTGAGGTATAATAAATCTCCCACTTGTAGAGTTCCATTTTGAATTAATACAGAAGCAACAGCTCCCCTTGTTCTGTCTAGATTAGATTCTATTACAGTACCTTCTGCTAGAGCATTTGGATCGGCTTTCAATTCTAACATCTCTGATAATAATAAGATCATTTCTAACAAAGTATCGAGATTAGTTCCTTGCATAGCACTTATAGGTACCATTAAAGTATCACCACCCCAATCTTCTGATATAAGGTTATGTTTTGCTAATTCTTCTTTAATTGATTCAACATTCGCATCTTGTTTATCTATCTTGTTTATTGCAACTATTATAGGAACATTCGAAGATTGAATTTGTTGAATTGCTTCTAAAGTTTGTGGTTTTATTCCATCGTCTGCTGCAACTACTAGTATTACTATATCTGTAATAGATACCCCACGTAATCTCATACCAGAAAATGCAGCATGGCCAGGGGTATCTAAAAAAATTAATTTCTTATCTTCATTTTTATGCAATACATTGACCTCATATGCTCCAATTCTTTGTGTTATACCCCCAGCTTCTTTTTTTGCAACTTGAGTTTTTCTAATCTTATCTAGAAGAGTCGTCTTACCATGGTCTACATGCCCCATAACTGTAATGATTGGAGGCCGAGATATTAAGTTATTTTTTGTATTTAGGGCTAGATCTAAGCGTCTTTTGTCACTAGAAGGTTGATCTGAAATAAGGGTAACTTCAATACCAAACTCTTGTCCTAATCTTTGAGCCGTCGTGACGTCAATTACCTGATTCACCGTCACAGAAATTCCTTTTAAGAAGAGTGACTTAATAATATCAGTCGTAGAAACCACAAAAATTTCGGCTAACTCTTGAACAGTTTTAGGTTGTCCAAGGGAGATGACACTCGGTTTCTCTATAACTGAACTTTGAAAATCTTTTTTTGTTTGATTATTATTAGACTTTTTTTTCTTTGGCGCAAGATTAATTAAACTTTTTTGTTTAATTGTAAATGAAATATCATCAACATCTTTTGCTGGTGTTTTAATTGGTCTAGCTAATGGTAGTGGTAAAAGATCGTTATCTAATTCACTTTTGTCAAATAGTTCATTAACAGATTCGTAATCCTCATCAAAACTAATTTTTGAACGAGTTTTCTTTTTTAATTTGAGTTTTACCCCTGTACGATCGACATCTCTCTCATCATCTTTATCATTTTTCTTAATTTTTTTATCTATTTTTAATACAGGTTTTAAGTTTAAATTTAATAACCCTTGTTGAACATCACTTTGGAGTGATGATAGTAATGAAGGTTGATTTCGAATTTGTGTATTAATTATTAATAACGGTGAATTTAAGTATAAAATATCATCTGATAGAATTTTAGGCTCGGTATATGTATTCATTCTTAAATTCGTATGCGTAATTTTGTGAAAATGTTGTAGATTTTTTTTATAGCAGTATGTGTTTTTTATTTTCAAAGTTATATGACCCATTTGTATCAAAATTAGTCTCCTGAGTGTAAAGTATTGAAAATTATTTTTAACTAAGTGTTAATTCTTAAGTGACCAAGACATAAATCCCATTGAGATACGGCTTTTATGTAAATAATACGATTAATATTTTTTATTATACAAAAGAAATCTATAGACAGTATAAAAAGTTATCAAAAATGGGATATCTTTTAGTAAAAAAAAAGTAACATTAAAATAAATAAATTCTTATACAGATACATAGAAAAGAATAACTACAATGCCTAGATTCCAAAAAAATGATAACTTTATTGATAAAACTTTTACAGTATTAGCGGATATTGTACTTAAAGTTTTACCTGCTAGTAAACAAGAAAAAGAAGCGTTCTCATATTATCGAGATGGTATGTCCGCTCAATCAGAAGGTGAGTATGCCGAGGCATTAGAGAATTATTATGAAGCTCTACGTTTGGAAGAAGACCCGTATGATAGAAGTTATATTTTATATAATATTGGTTTGATCTATGCAAGTAACGGTGAATATGTCAAAGCATTAGAGTATTATCATCAAGCATTAGATTTAAATTCAAGACTCCCACCTGCAATCAATAACATAGCAGTTATCTATCACTATCAAGGTGTAAAAGCATCAGAAAAAAAAGATTTAGAAACTGCTAGAACAATGTTCGATAAAGCAGCCGAGTATTGGAAACAAGCAATTAGACTGGCACCCAATAATTATATAGAGGCTCAAAATTGGCTTAAGACTACTGGTAGAATGTCATCTGACAACTTATATTAAACTTCGGGATGATTTTAAGTGATTCAAGCAAAAACTACTAAAAAAAAAACCTAAAGATTTTTCTTTGTATACTTTACAAAGTTAGCCTTCTTTGCAAAATTTGGTTATCTATTTGTAAATATCTTAAGGTTTTAATTTCTTACTGGAAGTATTATATCTTTAGATAAAAATTTATTACGAAACAACTATTGTTTAATTTCACTGAGGACATTAAAAGTAATATGGTTAAAACTGCAACATCTACTGGTTTTATAACTCAAATCATCGGCCCTGTAGTAGACGCCGAATTTCCTAATGGAAAACTACCCAAAATTTACAATGCAATTATAGTTGGTGAAGGTCAATCTGCTGTAACATGTGAAGTACAACAATTACTTGGTAATAATCGAGTTAGAGCTGTATCCATGACGTCCACAGATGGATTAAAAAGAGGAATGGGAGTTGTAGATACAGAAAACGCTATCAGCGTACCAGTTGGAAAAGTAACTCTAGGACGTATTTTTAACGTTTTAGGGGAAGCCGTTGATAACATGGGAGATCTTAAAATTGAAAAAACGTTACCTATTCACAGATCCTCTCCAGCATTTACAGAACTAGAAACAAAACCTTCAATATTCGAAACAGGAATTAAAGTAGTTGACCTACTAGCTCCTTACAGAAGAGGAGGAAAGATTGGTCTATTTGGCGGTGCAGGCGTAGGAAAAACGGTCCTAATCATGGAACTTATCAATAACATTGCTAAAGCCCATGGTGGAGTATCTGTGTTTGGTGGAGTTGGTGAAAGAACTCGCGAAGGTAATGACCTTTACATGGAGATGAAAGAGTCTAAAGTTATTAACGAAGAAAATCTAGGTGAATCTAAAGTAGCACTTGTTTACGGACAGATGAACGAGCCACCAGGAGCCCGTATGCGAGTAGGTTTAACAGCTCTAACTATGGCAGAGTACTTCCGTGACGTTAATAAACAAGACGTTCTTTTATTTATTGATAATATATTCAGATTTGTGCAAGCTGGTTCTGAAGTATCTGCATTACTTGGGCGTATGCCATCTGCTGTAGGTTACCAACCTACGCTAGCTACTGAAATGGGGGCTTTACAAGAACGAATTACATCTACAACTGAAGGATCTATAACATCTATTCAAGCTGTGTACGTTCCTGCAGATGATTTAACAGACCCTGCTCCTGCTACAACTTTCTCACATCTTGATGCCACTACTGTACTTTCTAGAAACCTTGCTGCAAAAGGAATTTACCCTGCTGTAGACCCTCTAGATTCTACATCTACAATGCTTCAAATTGATATTGTAGGTAAATTACATTACTCTACAGCACAAGCAGTTAAACAAACACTTCAAAGATATAAAGAGCTTCAAGATATTATTGCAATCTTAGGCTTAGATGAATTATCTGAAGAAGATAGACAAACTGTAGCGAGAGCGAGAAAAATAGAACGTTTCTTATCTCAACCATTCTTTGTGGCTGAAGTGTTTACAGGTTCACCTGGTAAATATGTATCCTTAGCTGATAGCATTAAAGGATTCAATATGATTCTAAACGGTGAATTAGATGAATTACCAGAGCAAGCATTCTATCTTGTTGGTAATATTGATGAAGCTATTAGTAAAGCAAAAAGCTTAAAAGGATAGGTAACTAAAAATGTCTCTACATGTTAATATAATAGCGCCTGACAGAAATGTTTGGGATTCCAATGCTGAAGAAGTAATATTACCTAGTAGCACAGGTCAACTAGGAATTTTAAAAGGACATGCTCCTCTTTTGACTGCCTTAGATATAGGAGTTATGAGAGTTCGAATCGACAAAGACTGGATTCCTGTTGTCTTAATGGGAGGATTTGCAGAAGTTGAAAATGATGAGTTAACAATTTTAGTTAACGGGGCTGAAGAAGGATCTAAGATTGACAAAGATGAAGCACAAAAAAATTTAGAACTTATGACAGTTCGTTTTAATGAAGCTCAAACTAGTAAAGAAAAGATTGAAGCAACACAAAACTTACGAAAAGCTAGAGCTCGAGTGCAAGCTTCTTCATTGTAAAATAGTTACAGGTATATAAAACATTTATATACCTGTATTTATTTATGAAAAATAATATTTTTAGTTCTAAACTAATTTGAAATAAATTTAACTTCTACAATGAACCTAAAAAATAAGACAAAGCTTCTAATTCCCTACAGTCTTAATATTAAACAAAATGATGCTGAAATGTCTCTCTCAGATCACCTAGAAGAGTTAAGACAACGTGCGTTCTGGTCAGTAAGTGTATTAATAACTTCCATCATCGTTTGTGTTTTTAGTGTAAAAAATATTGTGAAGCTTTTACAAGAACCAGCATTAGGAATAAAATTTTTGCAATTTGCTCCAGGTGAATATTTCTTTGCGTCTATAAAAGTTGCTGCTTATACTGGTCTATTAGTAAGTAGTCCATTTTTAATCTATCAAATCATTTTATTTGTATTACCAGGGATGACAAAAGATGAACGTAAAACGATTTTACCTATAGTTTTAGGTGCAATAACATTATTTTTATTTGGTCTGATGTTTGGCTATACAGTGTTAGTGCCAGCAGCTTTAAATTTTTTCATAAATTATGGATCGGAAGTGGTTGAACCGTTTTGGTCATTTGAACAATATTTTGAATTTATTCTTATCTTATTATTTAGTACAGGTTTAGCATTTCAGCTTCCTGTCATACAAATTATGTTAGGACTATTACGTATAGTTTCTGGGGATACAATGCTATCTGTATGGCGTTATGTGATTCTTGGCTCTACAATAGTAGGGGCAATCTTAACACCTTCAGTTGATCCACTAACTCAAATTTTAATGTCTTCTATAGTAGTAGTATTATATTTCTTTGGTGCCGGTATTGTTGTATTGATAGAAAAAAGTAGGAGAAATGTTGATTATAACATTGATTTTTAAGTTAAAATATTATGGTTAATGTTCTTGTTTAAGATTTCAAGATCAAATATACAAACAAAACTTTTAGGGTTTTGATATTAACATCAAATTTATTACGCCACAGAATTTAAGATCTAGTAAGAAATTTATACTTAAAAATTGTATACATTCTTCCTTTAAAAACTTAAATTTTCTCATGATGTTTAAAAAGTAATTTTTAATATCAGTGAGACTCTTTATTATCTATTTTAAGAAACAGTTCGGAGACTAATGAAATATAATTACTTATTAAATTCAACTAAAAATTTATCACAAAGCATTTTAGGTATATCTTTAGTGTCTACTCTTATGATACCTAGTCTTGTTAACGCATTTCCTATATTTGCACAACAAGCATACGAAAATCCACGCGAAGCAACAGGACGAATAGTTTGTGCTAACTGCCATTTAGCTCAAAAACCAGTTGAAATTGAAGTCCCACAAGGCGTTCTACCAGATACAGTATTCAGTGCAGAGGTAGAAATACCGTATGATTTATCCGTTAAGCAAGTGACTGGTGATGGCACACGAGGACCGTTAAATGTAGGAGCTGTGTTAATATTACCAGACGGATTTACATTAGCTCCAAAAGATAGACTATCTGAGGAGTTAAAAGAGGAAACGAAAGGTGTTACTATTTCAACTTATAGCGCATCTAAACCAAACATTTTAGTAGTTGGTCCTATACCTGGAGATAAACATCAGAAGATTGTTTTCCCAATATTATCCCCTAATCCGGCAGAGAACAAAAACGTACATTTTATCAAATATCCTATTTATGTAGGAGCTAACCGCGGTAGAGGTCAAGTTAACCCTACTGGTACAAAAACAAATAACACGTTATACACATCTCCTGCAGAAGGACAAATTGTTAAAATAGAAAAAGTATCCACAGGTGGGTATAATTTATCAGTGAAATCTAAACGTGGTGATCTAGTATCCGTAGTGGTTCCATCTGGACCAGATCTTCTTGTTAAAGAGGGACAATTGGTTAATGCTGACCAAGCGTTAACTGTAGATCCGAATGTTGGTGGTTTTGGTCAAACTGAAACAGAGATTGTATTACAGAGTCCTGCTAGAGTAAAAGGAATGATTGCATTCTTCTTTACTATAATCTTAGCTCAAATATTACTTGTACTTAAGAAAAAACAATTCGAAAAAGTTCAATTAGCGGAAATGAATTTTTAGAAAAAAGCATGTGTAATTAAAATTTAATCATTTACACATGCTTTTTTGTAGCAAATAAAAATTTAGTTAGGTAACTGAACAAGTGTGGTAAAACAATTACGATCTAAAACTGCTAATTGCGCAAGCATCTTCCGATTTAAAGCGATGTCAGATTTTTTTAGCTTATTAATAAAAGAACTATAACTTAATCCCTTCTCTCTAACAGCGGAGTTTATCCGTACTATCCATAAACTACGAAATTCTCGTTTTCTTCTTTTCCGACCAACATAAGAATATCGTAAAGCCTTCATTACCTGTTGGTTTGCCATTCTAAAAAGCTTAGAATGTGTACCCCGAAACCCTTTAGCTATCTTTAATATTTTATTTCGTCTATTTCGGGCGACGTTGCCTCTTTTTACTCTTACCATTTTATCCTTACTTAGAATATTATATATTGTTTAGTTCTTCTTAAAGATACGGGAGCATGCTTCGTAAAGCAATAGAGTCTCCAAAAGATACTACCATATGGTTTGATAGGCCCCGTTTACGTTTACTAGATTTTTTTTCCAATAAATGCCCCTTAAAAGCTCTGCGTCTTATAAACAAACCATTGATCGTTTTTCGAAATCTTTTTTTAGCTGAATGGCGAGTCTTCAATTTTCCCATAATTTCTATGCATTTATAAGTTCAAAATTACCAAATATATTATAACTAATAAAAAAAGATGTAAACTAATCACAATGAGATTGTTTACATCCTTATTTTACTATGCATTCTTTACTACAGATGGAAAAAAGGAGGCAAACCAGTTGCTTATTAATTTTATTATAATTCGACTAAAACTTGTTTCTAGTTCCTGGAACATTTTCATATTCATAGTGAAAGACACATTTGCTTCTGCTACTATAGAATCTGCTAAATTTGCATCTAAAGATAGAGAATCTAAAGCTTTCTTATAATTTTGTTTGAATTCTTGTTCATCCTGAACTTGATCAAATTCATAGAAGGCTAAACCTTTTCCATCAGACAAATTCATAGCTCTTTGGGCAATCTTTTTTAATATTTGGCCACCAGAGAGGTCTCCTAAATAACGTGTGTATGCATGTGCTATAAGTAATTCTGGCTTCTCATTAGAAATAAACTTTATTCGTTCTACATAATCTTTAGTTGCTTCTGATATTCTTATTAATGATTTCCAGTTTGATCCATAATAATGTTCTAAATCTAACTCTAAACTTCTTCGGCGATTTAATTCTGTAAAATATATGGGTTTAATAAGTAAGTGATTTTTGTTTTTTTCCATTTCTTCTTCCATTGCGGAATAAACAAAATAAAGATTAGAAACTAACTTACGGTAGGAATCTTTGTCAATTACCCCACCTAAAAATGATTTTACAAAGCTTACATTCTCAGCCATACTATGAGACTTGCTTGTTCCTTCTCTCAATTGAGTTGCTAGGTTGTTTGTCATATGAATAAATAGTAAAAATTTTATATGTAAAACCTTAACATACAGAATAATCGTTCAAAGCAGCTTTTGTAACAAAATGAAATGAATATTGATATTTTAAATATAAAAACTTGAAACAAAAGAGTGAATATAATAAATCCGTTCAATTTCCTAATTTTTAGTTTTAGACACTATTGAGTGCATGTAAACTAAATAGTATGAATTATTTTTAAATTAAAATTCAATACTAAATCAAAATCTATTTTCTCTGTATAGATTTTTGCTTGTTCATAAAACACAAAAACATTTATATAGTATAATGTTGCAATAACTGCCTAAAGATCAAACATTTATTTCGGTAGAAATTACAATAAATTATTCAAACATACTTTTACTTATGGATATAATAAGCTTAGGATGGTCTTCTCTGATGGTAATGTTTACATTTTCCTTAGCGCTTGTAGTGTGGGGCAGAAACGGTTTTTAATAAAAATAAAGTGAAAGTTACACAGGAGTCATCTTATGGGAAACGAAATCATTACAGCAGGTTCTATTAGTGTTATTATTACTTTAATTGGACTTGCTCTGGGTTTTGCTTTGTTAAAATTACAAGGAGAGTAAAGTTTTCGATAGAAATTAAAACATAATACGAAGGAATTTCTATCCAGAGTTCCTTCTCATAAAAATTTTTTCATAATTTATGCTGCATACAATTTGGATTTTGTGTTCTATAGTCTTAATTTTTTTCATAATCCTTCATAACCCAAAGTCACAAGGTTTTAATAATCAGAATCAAATTTTTGGAGCAACACGCACAGCAGAAGAAAATATTACCAAAGTTACTTGGGTTTTCACATCTATATTTTTTATATTAACAATCTATATATCATCGTCAAGTAATGTATAACTATGTCGATTCAATGCCCAGTGCCAAAACATCAGCGACCCTTAAGCGAATATAACGAATTAAAAAATTCATTTGGATTCGGCTGGACATTAAAAAAGTCTACTTTGTTTTCTAAGAAGGTTTTAGTTTATTTGGGAGTTATTAGCTCAATTGTTACGTTCTTAGTAACATTAAGTTCTAAATGGCAATACCATCCTCTAGAGTCTTTTTTATGGGTGATCTTTAGTTCTGTTTTAATTTTTACACTGTGGATCTTAAGACTTTACTTAGCTTGGTTATACATATACGATCGTTTAATGAATGCTACTATAACATACGAAGAGTCAGGATGGTATGATGGACAAACTTGGATTAAAACAAATGAGGTATTGCTACAAGACCGGTTAGTAGGTACGTATGAGGTTTTTCCGATTTTACAAAGATTGAAGACATTATTATACTTTTGTATACCGACTATTATAATTACTCTGTGTATAAACTCATATCTCAATATATAAAAATTTCATATATAAAAATAATGTATGTTATGTTATTATAAAGAAACACGCGGGGTAGAGCAGTCTGGTAGCTCGTCGGGCTCATAACCCGAAGGTCAATGGTTCAAATCCATTCTCCGCTATTAATTTTTATTTCTCTACTAAAATACTATATTGATGCTATAATTATTTTATAATATATTAATCCTACATAATCTTTTATGGTTGAAACATTAAACTTACAGATACCATCTCCTACATTTGAAGGTAGCACAGGTGGTTGGTTACGAGCTGCAGAAGTCGAAGAAAAATATGCAATCACTTGGACAAGTTCAAAAGAGCAAGTATTTGAGATGCCCACTGGTGGAGCAGCTATCATGAGAAAAGGAGAGAATCTTCTTTATCTAGCTAGAAAAGAGCAGTGTTTAGCTCTTGCAACTCAAGTTAAAACAAGTTTTAAAATTACTGATTATAAAATTTATAGAATTTTCCCAAGTGGTGAAGTGCAATATTTACATCCAAAAGATGGCGTTTTCCCAGAAAAAGTTAATGCTGGTCGTGTGGGTGTAGGCAATGTTTCACATTCTATAGGAAAAAATCTTAATCCAGCGCAAGTAAAATTCACAAATAAATCAATAAATTAGTTCTTATGCTGCCAGACTTAAATGGCAGTTATTATGGAGAGGTGGCAGAGTTGGTCGAATGCGTCTGATTTGAAATCAGAAGAGACTTTGCGGTTTCCGTGGGTTCGAATCCCACTCTCTCCTATTCTTACTATGGATGTTATATTATAACTGACATTTTAATCATAACTTTATACCATAATTCATAGCGGGTGACGCGATTCGAACGCGCGACATCAACCTTGGCAAGGTTGCGCTCTACCACTGAGCTACACCCGCTATATTTAACATACTACCCATAATAAATATGGAAGAATTGTTTGTCAATGACTATACATATATTAACCATCCTCTAAAATTTAAAATTTGAGGATGGTATTTAAATATCTAAATGATAAATGAATTAAAGGCCGCAGTTACTATAACAAGACCAAACCATAAACCTGCACCTGTGTAAACCACTCCTTTAGATTTTTCCCATTCTCCAGGAGAAACTAAAATAACAGGAACCCCGACAACAAGAGCAAAAGACAACAGTATTAAAATACTAACAAGTAATTGTAAAATAGCTACCATATTCTTTTTCCTCAGAAATTTTGTTCATATTTCAAAGAAACCTTTATCTCCTATACTCAAATACCTAAGCATCAGAGAAAAAAGATTATTCCAATACATGTTATACTATCCTTTCCTATTTGTGACGATTATTTCATAAATAAAATACAAGAAATAGAAAGAATTTTAAGTAAATTTTAAAAACTATTCTAAATAGTTAATTACGCTTAAATTAAGCTATATTGTAAACTATATAGTAGATGAATAAAAAATTATTAGATCTTTTGGTTTTTTGTTCAGCCTTTACAAATTACATTTCTTCAGTAAAGAGGTTATTTAAGATATGGCAGAAACTTTATTATTAGCTAAGCTACCAGAAGCTTATGCAATTTTCAAACCAATTATTGATGTAGCTCCAGTTATACCAGTTTTCTTCCTTTTGTTAGCATTCGTTTGGCAAGCTGCTGTTGGTTTTAGATAAATATAAAAAGTTGGAGTATTTTTATATGTAAAAATACTCCAACTTTTTCAGTTATTGTCTCAGGTAAGGTATAATAAAAGCCACTGAGCATGACTTTTAAAAATCTTTTTAATTATTAAAATTTATATTAGGAATAATAAAATGATAGAACCTTTGTTATTTGGGATTGTTCTTGGTTTGATTCCTGTTACGTTGGCAGGTCTTTTTGTAGCAGCTTATCTTCAATATAGAAGAGGGAATCAATTTGGGCTGTAAAGGACTAAGATATAGTAGTGATTGCAAATCTATAAGATTGTAATTACTACTATTTTTATCTTTTATGTTACCAACTAGACTTTGTAACTCCAGGTAGAAGACAGTTATGTGCCATTTCTCTTAAAACATGACGAGATATGCCGAAACTTCTATAGTATCCTCGGCTTCTACCCGTCATCCAACATCTATTTCTTAATCGTGAAGGAAATGAATTTCTAGGTAACTCTTGAAATTTACCATATAAAGCAAGTTTTTCTTGAAATGATACAGAAGTTTTTATAGATTCTTTAATTTCTGTTCTTTTTTTATCATATTTAAGTACTAGACTTTGGCGTTTTTTCTCACGCTCTATCATATTCTTTTTTGCCATGAATTTGCTCACTTAATGTTAGTAATTGTTTAATAGTCTATCAGATAATATGTAAAAATCTATCTTTCTAACATAAATAAAAATAAATAAGCTATTAAAGCTATCTTTTAGATAGCTTTAATAGCTACGTTTTCATTAGCCAAATTTACCAGTTGTGGAAGCAATGACAAATGCCGCGTACGTAAATATATATCCGACTGTAAAGTGAACTAAACCTACAAGCCTAGCCTGAACGATGGATAGAGCAACAGGCTTATCTTTCCATCTTACAAGATTTGCCAGCGGTGTTCTTTCATGTGCCCAAGCTAATGTTTCTATAAGTTCTTGCCAGTAACCTCTCCAAGAAATTAAGAACATAAAACCAGTAGCCCAAATTAAGTGACCAAACAGGAACATCCAAGCCCATACAGATAAACTATTCATTCCATATGGATTATATCCATTGATAAGAGGTGATGAGTTTAGCCATAAGTAATCTCTTAACCACCCCATTATATATGTGGATGATTCGTTGAATTGGCCTGGGTTACCTTGCCAGATTGTTACATGTTTCCAATGCCAATAGAATGTTACCCAGCCTATTGTGTTCAACATCCAGAACATAGATAGGTAGAATGCATCCCAAGCAGAGATGTCACATGTACCTCCACGACCTGGTCCATCGCAAGGGAAGCTATAGCCGAAATCTTTTTTGTCAGGCATTAGTTTGGAACCTCTTGCATCTAGTGCTCCTTTAACTAAAATTAAAGTTGTTGTATGTAATGCTAATGCGATCGCATGATGTACCAAGAAATCCCCTGGCCCTATTGGTAAAAATAGTGAATTTTTCCCATCATTAATTGCACTTAACCAACCTGGTAGCCAAATATTATTACTCGCATTTGAAGCTAAACTTCCTGTTGAAGATAATAGTACATCGAATCCGTATAGGGCTTTTCCAGAAGAAGCTTGTATCCATTGAGCAAATACAGGCTCAACCAAAATTTGTTTTTCAGGTTGTCCGAAAGCTACTACCACGTCGTTATGCACGTATAATCCTAACGTATGGAATCCTAAGAATAAAGAAACCCAACTTAAGTGTGAAATAATTGCTTCTTTATGTTCTAAGATTCTTGCTAATACGTTATTTTTATTCTGTTCTGGGTCGTAGTCGCGTACAAAGAAGATTGCGCCGTGAGCAAATGCACCAACCATTAAGAATCCAGCTATATACTGGTGATGTGTATATAGAGCAGCTTGAGTTGTATAGTCTTTAGCGATAAAAGCATATGATGGTAAAGCATACATATGTTGAGCTACTAAAGATGTTATAACTCCTAGAGAAGCTAGTGCTAATCCAAGTTGAAAATGTAGAGAATTAGTAAGAGTTTCAAATAAGCCTTTATGACCAGCACCAAGTCTACCTCCTGGTGGTCTATGAGCATCTAGAATTTCTTTTAAGCTATGACCAATCCCCCAATTTGTACGATACATATGGCCAGCGAATATAAAGACAACTCCAATAGCTAAATGGTGATGTGCTATATCTGAAAGCCAAAGAGCCTGAGTTTGAGGGTGGAAACCACCTAGGAATGTCAAAATCGCAGTTCCAGATCCTTCACTAGTTCCAAATACATGGTTAGAAGTGTCAGGAGAAGCTGCATATAAATTCCAATTCCCTGTGAAAAACGGAGTTAAACCAGCTGGATGCGGAGCTATTTTAGTAAAATTATCCCATCCAACATGTTGACCTCGAGCTTCTGGGATAGCGATATGCACTAAATGTCCAGACCAAGCAACAGAACTAAATCCAAATAAACCAGATAGATGATGATTTAATCGAGATTCATTATTTTTAAACCAAGAAAGACCTGGTCTAAATTTTGGTTGTAGATGTAACCAACCAGCAAAAAGTAATACAGCAGATAGGAATAACAGAAAAAGTGACCCTGCATATAAGTCATTATTATTTCGTAGTCCTATTGTGTACCACCAATGATATACGCCTGATGTAGCTATGTTCACTGGATACGATACACCGCCTTTAGTAAAAGCCTTAATAGCTGGTTGCCCAAAGTGAGGATCCCAAATTGCATGTGCTATAGGTTTAACTTTTAATGGATTTAAAACCCATTGCTCAAAATTACCTTGCCATGCTACGTGAAAAAGATTACCTGACGTCCATAAAAATATAATCGCGATATGACCGAAGTGAGATGCAAAAATCTTTTGGTAAAGATTTTCTTCTGTCATTCCATCGTGACTCTCGAAATCATGTGCTGTCGCTAACCCATACCAAATCCGTCTAGTAGCCGGATCTTGGGCAAGGGCCTGACTAAATTTAGGAAATTTTGTTACCATAATTCTCCCTTAAATACTCTTTACTCTTATCCTACAGAAATAATGCGCGCTAAGAAGAATGCCCAAGTCGTACCAATACCTCCTAAAAGATAATGAGCAAGACCTACAGCACGTCCTTGTGTAATACTTAGTGCTCTTGGCTGAATTGCTGGAGCTAAATGTAACTTGTTATGAGCCCATACTACAGATTCTATTAATTCTTGCCAATATCCACGTCCACTGAATAAGAACATTAAACTAAATGCCCAGATAAAATGTGCGCCTAAGAAAATAAGTCCATATGCAGATAAAGCAGACCCGTATGATTGGATTACTTGAGATGCTTGAGCCCATAAGAAATCTCTTAACCATCCGTTAATTGTAATAGCACTTTGTGCGAAGTTACCGCCTGTAATGTGCGTTACAGTACCATCAGCACCAGTTGTTCCCCATACATCAGATTGCATTTTCCAACTGAAATGGAAAATCACCACAGAAATACAGTTATACATCCAGAATAAACCTAAGAAAACAGAGTCCCATGCTGAACTTTGACATGTACCACCTCTACCTGGTCCGTCACAAGGGAATCTAAATCCTAGATTTGCTTTATCAGGTATTAGTCTAGAATTTCTAGAGAATAAAACACCTTTAAGAAGAATTAACACAGTTACATGAATAGTAAATGCGTGAATATGATGCACCATAAAATCTGCTGTACCTAATGTTATAGGCATTATAGCAACCTTGTTCCCCACCGCAACTATATCACCACCAAATGCATAACTAGCTGTAGACAATGCATTAGGAGTCGTGTTACCAGGAGCTAATGTGTGGATATTTTGTACCCATTGAGCAAATACAGGTTTAAGTTGTATAGCAGTATCTGAGAACATGTCTTGTGTACGACCTAGCGCTCTCATAGTATCATTATGAATGTACAATCCAAAGCTATGGAAGCCTAAGAAAATACATATCCAATTTAAATGGGAGATAATTGCATCTCTATGTCTAATTACTCTGTCTAATAAATTATTATAATTTTGGGCAGGATTATAATCTCGTACCATAAAGATGCCTGCGTGTGCAGCTGCTCCAGCAATACAGAACCCTCCTATCCACATATGATGTGTAAATAAGGATAATTGAGTTGGATAGTCAGTCGCAATGTAAGGATATGGAGGCATCGCATACATGTGATGAGCAACTATGATACTCAATGAACCCATCATAGCTAAGTTTATAGCTAGTTGAGCATGCCAAGATGTAGTTAAAATCTCATAGAGACCTTTGTGACCTTCACCTGTAAATGGTCCTTTATGAGCTTCTAAAAGCTCTTTCATATTATGACCTATGCCCCAATTTGTTCGGTACATATGCCCTGCAACTATAAATAATACTGCAAGTGCAAGGTGATGATGTGCTGTATCGCTCAACCATAGACCACCAGTAACTGGGTTTAGTCCACCTTTAAACGTTAAAAAGTCAGAGTATTCGCTCCAGTTTAGACTGAAAAATGGCACTAACCCTTTGCTGAAGCTAGGATATAGTTGAGCCATCAAATCTCGGTTTACAACAAACTCATGTGGAAGTGGGATTTCTTGAGGAGCTACCCCAGCGTCTAAAAGTTTATTAATTGGTAAAGAAACATGAATTTGATGACCTGCCCAAGATAAACATCCTAACCCTAGTAATCCGGATAAGTGATGGTTAAGCATAGACTCAGCATTCTGGAACCACTCAAGTTTTGGCGCTGCTTTATGGTAATGAAACCAACCCGCAAACAGCATTAGCCCAGACATAATTAAACCAGCTAAGGCAGACCAATAAAGTTCTACTTCACTTGTAATACCAGAAGCTCTCCAAAGTTGGAAAAAACCAGATGTGACTTGTACACCTTGGAATCCACCACCTACATCACCATTTAAAATCTCTTGTCCTACAATAGGCCAAACTACTTGCGCACTAGGCTTAATAGCTGTAGGATTACTTAACCATGCAGAATAGTTAGAGAATCTAGCTCCGTGGAAATACATTCCACTTAACCATAGAAATATTATGGATAATTGACCAAAGTGAGCACTGAAAATTTTACGTGATATATCTTCTAATGAACTAGTATGACTATCAAAATCGTGCGCATCGGCATGTAAATTCCAAATCCAAGTAGTAGTTTTTGGGCCTTTAGCTAAAGTACGAGAAAAATGACCTGGTTGAGCCCATTTTTCAAACGTTGTACTAACAGGATTTCTATCTACTGCAATTGAAACTTTTTTTGCCTCTTGCTCTGTTGAGCTAATTGTCATTGAGGTTTCCTCTTCTGAGACAAGAAACTAAAAACGCTCGCTTATTAACATTTACCTAAAATAAAAAATTGAAGTTATCTATCAATTAAAGATTGGCTTCAACTAGGTTAAGCAAGTTTTTACTAAATTTAGTATATCATTTTATACAGATGTTACACTCGATTCTTTTGGTTCTGTTAAGATTAATTAAAATATTTTCTTAAGGACTACTAAACATGTAACGTTCTGAATTGTAATAGTATTTATTTAACTTGAATATTCTAAAGACATCTATTAATCTTTTAAAGATATTGTATTTAAGATTTTTACACTAATACATCGATTACATATGAACGAACAAGAAATTTTTGATAAAGTACAAGGCATCATATCTGAACAACTAGGCGTTGAAAAAAGTCAAGTCACAAAAGATGCTAACTTTGCTAACGACTTAGGCGCGGATTCTCTTGATACGGTGGAGTTAGTTATGGCAATTGAAGAAGCTTTTAATATCGAAATTCCGGACGAAACAGCAGAACAAATCTCTAATTTACAACAAGCTGTGGATTTTATTCGTCAAAAAGTTGCTGCATAAATAAAAAATGTATCTAGAAATCCTATCTATAGGATTTCTAGACTAACTTTTTCAATTATTTTTATACTACTTAAAATATATCTACTATGAATAAAAATTCAAATAATATCTATTTTCATGAATAAAAAAGAACTCATAAACAAAATTTTTAATGAGACAGGAATGACAAAACGAGAAGTAGAGACAGTGCTAACCAAAGTTTTAGAGACAATTATGACTACAGTCTCCAGTGGAGAAAAAGTTCAACTTGTAGGATTTGGGTCATTCTCATGTTCAAAAAAGATAACTACTGTAACCTCAATGATGACAGATCAATTGATAGTATGCAAGCAATCTAAACCAATCATAAAATTCTCTGCTGGGAAATTTTTTAAAGAAAAAGTTAATGTTTGTTAGTTCAAATTATGAATTCGAGTATAATTTGTATCTACAGATCTTTTTGTGGTTATTAGAAAATATAAATATCTATTTTATAATCAAGGAGAAATTTTTTATGAAACTTGCATACTGGATGTACGCAGGACCGGCTCATATTGGGACATTACGAGTAGCTAGTTCATTCAAAAATGTCCATGCTATTATGCATGCTCCACTGGGAGATGATTATTTTAATGTTATGAATTCAATGCTCGAAAGAGAACGCGACTTTACACCTGTCACTGCGAGTGTTGTGGATAGACATGTTCTAGCAAGAGGATCTCAAGAAAAAGTTGTGTCTAATATCACACGTAAAGATTCAGAAGAACAACCAGATCTGATCGTTTTAACACCTACATGTACCTCAAGTATTTTACAAGAAGATTTACAAAATTTTGTTAACCGAGCTTCGTTAGAATCAAAAGCAGATGTTCTTTTAGCAGATGTAAATCACTATAGGGTAAACGAGTTTCAAGCAGCCGATAAAACTTTAGAACAAATTGTAGAGTTTTATTTACTGAAAGCAATAAAATATAACACCCTTTCTAGAGAAAAAAGTTCTACACCATCTGTTAATATCATAGGATCATTTTGCCTAGGGTTTCATAATCAACATGATATTTCAGAATTAAAAAAATTATTCAGAGATTTGGATATAAATATCAATTTGATATTACCGGGGACAATCTCGGTCAATGAATTAAAAAATCTTCCTAAAGCTTGGTTTAATATAGTCCCATATAGAGAAACGGGATTATTAACAGCCGAATATTTAAAAAAAGAATTTAAAATGCCGTATATATCAAGATCTCCAATTGGTGTTATAGAGATAGCTTCGTTCATAAGAGAAATCCAATCCATTTTGAATCAACAAGGCTTAAATACCTCATTCGAAGAATATATACATCAGCAAACAAAATTCATTTCTCAATCATCTTGGTTTTCTAGATCGATTGACTGTCAAAATCTAACCGGAAAGAGAGCTGTTGTCTTTGGAGATTCTACTCATGCATCTGCTATAACAAAAATATTATGTAGAGAAATGGGTATTCACGTATCTTGGGCTGGTACTTATTGTAAAAATGATGCCGAGTGGTTTAGGAATGAAGTTGAAGGTTTGTGTGATAATGTTGTTATAACAGAAGATCATTCACTTATAGCTGATCTAATCGCAAAAACTGAACCTTCCGCAATCTTTGGAACTCAAATGGAAAGACATATTGGAAAGCGCTTAAACATACCTTGTGGAGTAATATCTTCACCTGTACATATACAGAATTTTCCACTGAGTTACAAACCGTTTATGGGGTATGAAGGTACTAATCAAATAGCAGATCTTGTGTATAATTCTTTTACTTTAGGAATGGAAGATCATCTATTAGAATTATTTGGCGGTCATGATACTACAGATGCTCTGACAAATACCCTATCCGCAGAGGACCAAATCCGATGGTCTACTGAAGCTATGCAAGAACTTAAAAAAATACCTGGATTTGTACGAGGTAAAATAAAAAGAAATACTGAAAAATTTGCGCGAGAAAGAAATTTATTAGAAATTAAACTAGAAACAATGTATGAAGCTAAAGAAACTGTAGGAGCGTAAAATAAAATCGTAATTTATAGTTTAAAAGTGAAAAACACAAATATGAAGGAACTTCATATTTGTGTTTCTTATGCTTATTTAGTCTCTGAAAAATCGGCATCAATAACAGAATCAGAAGAAGGTTTTGTTTCGGACGTGTTTCCAGGACCACCGCTGTAAACTTTTTTACCAACTTCCATAAGAGAGTCTTGTAAATTCTTACTCAAAGACTTAATGTCTTCGTAAGAATCACTAGAAATTGCTGATTTCAATTTTGTTATTAAATTAAGTATGTTCTCTTTATCTGAAGAACTAACTTTTTCCTTCAACTCAGTGATTTGTTTTTCTGATTGATAACATAATGAATCAGCTTGATTTTTTAAATCTACTTTTTCTCTTCTTTCTTTATCAGCAGTTGCGCTTTGCTCTGACTCTCGAACTAATCTCTCTACTTCGTCATTAGGTAATGTTGAAGCACCTGTAATTGTTATAGATTGTTCTTTTCCACTACCTTTATCTTTGGCTGTAACAGATAAAATACCATTAGCATCTATATCAAAAGTTACTTCTATTTGAGGAACTCCTCTAGGAGCAGGCAAAATTCCATCAAGTCTGAAAGTACCTAAACTTTTATTATCTCGAGCAAACTCCCGTTCTCCTTGCAATACATGGATTTCAACATTTGGTTGATTATCTACAGCTGTAGAGAAAACTTCAGATTTTTTTGTAGGGATCGTCGTGTTTCTAGCTATGATACGAGTTGTAACTCCACCTAAAGTTTCCACTCCAAGGGATAACGGGGTTACATCAAGTAATAAAATATCTTTTACCTCGCCTGCTAGGACACCTGCTTGCACTGCTGCTCCCACAGCAACAACCTCATCAGGGTTTACGGTTTGATTTGGTTCTTTACCAAGAATTTTCTTTACAAGTTCTTTTACTGCAGGGATTCTTGTAGATCCTCCTACTAAGACAACTTCGTCAATTTTACTTGAATCCAGTTTTGCATCCTTTAAAGCATTGTCTACAGGTGTTCTGGCTCTGTCTATTAGAGAGGAACATAGTTCTTCAAACTTACCTCTTGTCAGTACACGTTCTAAGTGTTTTGGACCTGTATTTGTAGCAGTTATAAACGGAAGATTGATCTCAGTCTGAGTTAGATTAGATAATTCAACTTTTGCTTTTTCAGACGCTTCAGTTAGCCTTTGTAGTGCTTGTCTATCAGTTTTTAAATCAATTCCACTCTCTTTTTTAAATTCTTCTAAAAGCCATTTCACGACTTTGTCATCGAAATCATCTCCACCAAGATGTGTATCTCCTGCAGTAGATAAGACTTCAAAGACACCATCTCCCACTTCTAAAACAGAGACGTCGAATGTTCCACCGCCCAGATCAAAAACTAAAATTGTCTCATTATTTTTTTTATCTAATCCATATGCTAGTGAGGCAGCTGTAGGCTCATTTATTATTCTCAAAACTTCCAAACCAGCAATCTTTCCAGAATCTTTTGTGGCTTGTCTTTGTGAATCATTAAAATAGGCAGGAACAGTTATAACCGCTTGTTTTACTGTTTCTCCTAAGTATTTACTTGCATCATCAACTAGTTTTCTAAGAACTTCAGCTGACATTTCTTCAGGTGCAAAATCTTTTTTTAGAGCCGGGCACTCTAATTTTATATTGCCTTGTGTATCTGTTTTTACAATATAAGATACTTGCTTTAACTCCTCTGAAACTTCTTCAGACTTACGTCCAATAAAACGTTTTACTGAATAAAATGTATTATCTGGATTGATTACAGCTTGTCTTTTAGCAATTTGTCCTACCAATCGATCTCCATTTTTTGTATACGCAATTACAGATGGAGTAGTCCTAAAACCTTCTGCATTTGGTATAACCGTCGGTTTACCACCTTCCATTACCGCTACCACTGAATTTGTCGTTCCAAGATCTATTCCTACTACTTTTCCCATAGATGTTAGATTAAATTAAAATTTGTTATATATATAAGATTTTACTTACCTAATGATTACATTTAACATTAGAGTTTACAACTGCCTTTTACCGAACCTTCGATGCTCTAGATTAAAATTCTATTGAAAGACTAAAAAGTCAAAAATAGTATGGTATTTTATTTTCTAATTGTAAAATAATTTCAATCAGTTTTAAATATTTTGCCACTTGTATAAAAATTTCTAATTTAACATATTTATGAACATAGGTATTCTAGGTACAAAACTAGGAATGACACAAATTTTCGATGATTCTGGTTTAGCCATTCCAGTTACCATTATTAAAGTAGGACCTTGTACAGTTACACAAATAAAAACTCTCGAAACCGATGGATATAATTCTATTCAAGTAGGTTATCTAGAGACACGACCAAAGTTATTAACTAAACCTGAACTTGGACATCTACGAAAAGCTGGAAGCCCACCTTTAAAATACTTAAAAGAGTATAGAACTGAGCCTTCACCTGGCACAGTTGTAGGCTCGGTTTTATCTGTAGATTTGTTTAATGTTGGAGATAAGATATCTGTAACCGGCAAAACAATTGGTAAAGGATTCGCTGGCACGATTAAGCGACATAACTTCACAAGAGGTCCTATGACACATGGGTCGAAAAACCATCGTGAACCTGGGTCTATAGGTATGGGTACTACCCCTGGTAGAGTTTATCCAGGTAAACGGATGGCAGGCCGGTTAGGTGGTAAACAAACTACTATAAAAAATTTACAAGTTATATTGATTAATGTAGAAAATAATTTACTTGTTGTTAAAGGAGCTATCCCAGGAAAACTAGGGAATCTTTTAAGTATAAAAAAATAGCTAAACAACTAAAACTAACGATATTAAAAACACATAATGACAATACTTACACAACTCAATTATGAAGTTAGAGATTCTCAAGGGAATATCATCCCAAATAAGTCAGTTCCATTATCATTAAAGATTAATGAGTCTGCACCTAAATATTTAATCCACAAAGCGATTGTTATTCAGGATAGAAATAGGAGACAAGGGAATGCTTCCTGTAAGACTAGAAGTGAAGTTCGAGGAGGAGGAAAAAAACCTTGGAAACAGAAAGGTACAGGGCAAGCTAGATCTGGTTCTAGTAATTCACCACTGTGGAAAGGCGGAGGTGTTACATTTGGACCAAAACCTAGATCTTATGAAAAAAAGATTAATATTAAAGAAAAGCAGTTAGCATTGAAAACTGCATTTTTTAATAACATGCATAAAGTAGTGGTAATAGAAAATTTATCTGCTATAGCTAGTCAGCCTAAAACAAAAGATTTAATACAACTATTAAAGAAACTTCTACTCTCAGATGTTGATAAAAAGGCTTTAATTGTAGCACATGAGATTAATGAAAATTTAACCCGGTCAACTCGGAACCTTCCGAATGTGGAACTCTTATATTCACATAATCTTAATCTTAAAGAGATTTTATTAGCTAAACGTATTGTAATTACTCAAGATGCACTAACGAATCTTACACAGAAATAAATTTATGACTTTAAATACTTTAATAGATTTAATTAAATATCCTATTATCACCGATAAAGCTACTAAGCTTTTAGAGATAAATCAATATACGTTTGCAGTAGACTCAAAATCAAATAAAACACAAATAAAGACAGCCATTGAATATCTTTTTAATGTGAAGGTAATTTCCGTAAATACTGCAAAGCCTCCTGCTAAACAACGTAGAATCGGAAAGTTTATGGGAACTAGAACTCAATATAAAAAAGCTATCCTAACATTGGCTACAGGAAATTCAATAAATTTATTCTCAGAAAACTAATCAAATAATTATGGCGATAAGAATATATAAACCGTATACAGCTGGTACTCGAAATAGGTCTGTCTCTGATTTTTCAGAGCTTACTTCTAATAAACCTGAGAAACGTTTATTAGCGAAAAAAATCTCAGGCGGTGGTAGAAACAACCGCGGAGTTATTACTACAAGACATAAAGGTGGTGGGCATAAACAGCGTTATAGAATTATAGATTTCAGAAGAGATAAAAAAGATATTGTTGGAATAATAGCTACGATTGAATATGATCCTAATAGAAATGCTCGTATCGCTTTAGTGCATTATAATGATGGTGAAAAAAGATATATTCTTCATCCAAAATCTTTAGTTGTTGGGTCTAAAGTCTCTTCTGGCAGCTCTGCCCCTTTAGAAATTGGAAATTCTTTACCTTTACAGATGATACCTTTAGGTACAGATGTCCATAACATAGAATTAATACCAGGAAGAGGGGGTCAAATCGTTAGATCCGCTGGAACATCTGCTCAAATTGTCGCTAAAGATGGTCGGTTTGTTACCCTAAAATTACCTTCGAGTGAAGTTCGTATGGTTCCAAGAGAGTGCTATGCAACTATTGGACAAATAGGGAATATAGATTGTAATAATATAACTTCTGGTAAAGCTGGACGTAGTCGTTGGTTAGGCATTAGACCAACAGTTAGAGGTGTTGTAATGAATCCATGCGATCACCCTCACGGTGGTGGGGAAGGTCGATCTCCAATCGGTAGAGCACGACCCGTAACTCCATGGGGTAAACCAGCATTAGGGGTAAAAACGAGAGCAAAAACAAAATATAGTGACTTTTATATTGTTAGAGGAAGAAAATAACTTCTTAGAAAATTTATATATACATAACTTTTAAGTAATTCACATCTAAAAACTAAAAAAATGAGTCGTTCACTGTCAAAAGGGCCGTTTATAAGTTCAAATCTTTCTAAAAAGGTAGACCTACTAAATGCAAGTGGAAAAAAAGATATTATAAAAACCTGGTCAAGAGCATCTACAATTTTACCTAGTATGGTTGGCCATACAATTGCTGTTTATAATGGCAAACAACATGTTCCCGTATATATAAATGACCAAATGGTGGGTCATAAATTGGGTGAATTTTCACCAACCCGGAACTTCAGATCTCATGTAAAAAGTGATAAAAAAGCAAAAAGATAACAAAGGAAACTTATAACTATGGTAAAGGCAATTGCTAAATATATACGAATGGCACCAAATAAAGTTCGACGAGTTTTAAACCAAATAAGAGGAAAATCTTATAAAGAAGCACTAATGATTTTGGAGTTCATGCCTTATGCAGCATGTAAACCAGTGCTTCAAGTTTTGCAATCTGCTGGTGCTAATGCAGAAAATAATAATGGTTTAAAAAAATTAGATCTAGAAATTGTTGAAGCTTGCGCAGATGCAGGTCCTATACTTAAACGATTTAGACCACGTGCTCAAGGCAGAGGGTATAAGATTCAAAAGCCAACATGCCACATAAGAGTCACATTATCTGCAAGTGTTTAATTATTTATAAACAAAATTATTTAATTGGGAGATATTATTGTGGGACAAAAAACACATCCATTAGGGTTTAGGCTAGGAATTACACAAAAACATAGATCTTCTTGGTTTGAACTTAAAGAATCTTATCCAGAGATTCTTGAAGAAGATTATAAAATAAGAACCTATTTAGAAAAATCTCTTTCTAGCGCTGGTATATCTAAAATTGAGATTCATAGAAAGTCAGATCAGATTGAATTAGAAATTCATACGTCTAGACCAGGAGTAATTGTCGGACGTTCTGGAACAAATATAGAGAAATTAAAAGAAGATTTAAATAAAAATCTAAAAAAGTCTCGTCAAATAAGAATCAATGTTACTGAATTAACTAAAGCTGATTCTGATGCTTCGTTAATAGCAGAATTTATAGCGCAGCAACTTGAAAAAAGAGTAGCCTTTCGGAGAGCTACTCGGCAGGCTATTCAAAAAGCGCAACGATTAAATATACAAGGTATCAAGGTACAAGTATCTGGAAGATTGAATGGAGCTGAGATTGCTCGCAGCGAATGGGTACGAGAAGGTCGAGTACCACTACAGACTTTACGAGCAGATATAGATTATGCTACTAAAAGAGCACAAACTACATATGGTGTTTTGGGAGTGAAAGTCTGGGTTTTCAATGGTGAACTTACCCCTAAATTCAGAGCTGTAACAGAATAAAAATAACATTAAACTTTTAAATACAATATTATGCTTAGTCCTAAAAGAACAAAATTTCGTAAACCGCATAGAGGGAGACTTGGGGGTGTGGCTAGCAAAGGAAATACTATAGTCTTTGGAGATTATGGTTTACAAGCTTTAGAACCCGTATGGTTAACATCCAGACAAATCGAAGCAACTCGGCGTACTATTACGCGTTATGTAAAAAGAACTGGGAAACTTTGGATTAGAGTCTTTCCTGATAAATCTATTTCAGCCAAACCGCCAGAAACTCGCATGGGGTCTGGTAAGGGGGCCCCTGACTATTGGGTTGCGGTAATAAAACCTGGTCATGTATTATTTGAAATGAATGGGGTTCCGCAGTCACTAGCTTATCAGGCACTAAAAAACGCATCCTATAAACTTCCAATTAAAACTAAATTTGTATCTAAGGAGTAAACAGTAATGGCTTTTCTAAATTTTAGTGAATTAAAATCTTTTGATAACGAAAGTTTAACTAGAGAAATTATAGAAATAAAAAAACAATTATTCGATTTACGTTTAAAGAAAGCTACACGACAATCTTTTAAACCACATTTATTTAAGCATAAAAAGCGGAAAGTAGCTCAACTTTTGACTCTTGAATCACAAAAAAAACAATCTATAAAATAAAATTACATCTATGCCTATTAAAGAAAGAAGTGGAGTTGTTATTAGTAATAAAATGGAAAAAACTATTGTAGTTTCTATTGAAAACAGAATAACACATAAAAAATACGGAAAAGTAATCGCAAAAACAAAAAAATATAAAGCTCATGATGAGCAAAATGAATGTCAAATAGGAGATATCGTAACCATAATTGAAACAAGACCATTAAGTAAAACTAAACGGTGGAATCTAAAACTTATAAAGCAAAAATCATCACGTATAAATATTTCAAGCTTAGGAGAGTAATTTACAATGATCCAAACTCAAACATACTTAAATGTAGCGGATAATAGTGGCGCAAAAAAAATTATGTGCATAAAAGTTTTAGGCAGCAATAGAAGATATGCAAGTATTGGAGATGTAATCATAGGTGTTGTTAAAGACGCATCTCCAAATATGCCTGTAAAAAGGTCAGATGTAGTAAGAGCAGTTGTCATGAGAACAAAAAAAACAATCCGAAGAAATGATGGAATGTCAATACGATTTGATGATAACGCCGTAGTTATAATTAACAAAGAAAATAATCCAAGAGGAACACGTGTCTTTGGTCCAATAGCTAGAGAACTAAGGGATAAAGATTTTAGTAAAATTGTATCATTAGCACCGGAGGTTTTATAATGGTTGTAAAGAATAGTGTTCATGTAAAAAAAGGAGACACCGTAAAAATAATCTCTGGAAAAGATAAAGGAAAAGTAGGTGAAATCTTAAAAATTTTAAGCCCTACCAGTCAAGTTATTGTAAAAGATATAAATATTAAGAAAAAACATATAAAACCTAAAAAAGAAGGTGAAGTTGGAAGAATTTCTCAATTCGAAGCTCCTATTCATTCCTCTAAAGTAATGTTATATAGTATAGAGAAAAAAGTTGCTAGCAGAATTTCAATACAGACAAATTCAAACGGGACAAAAGTCAGAATTTTAAAAAAACTAGCCTAACCTACGCATAAAATTTATGAGCCAAACGTTACGAATCTATTATAAAGACAAAGTTATCCCATCACTTCTTGAACAATTCAAGTATAAGAATATTCATGAGATCCCAAAAATCACCAAAATAACAATTAACCGAGGATTAGGTGAAGCTTCAAAAAACAATAAAGCTCTTGATATTAGCATTCAAGAACTTGCGTTAATTAGTGGACAACAACCTGTAGTTACTAAAGCAAGAAAATCTATAGCAGGATTTAAAATAAGAGATGGTATGCCAGTTGGAATTGCTGTCACTTTAAGAAAACAGCTGATGTATGCGTTCTTAGAACGATTCATTCATTTATCACTACCACGGATCAGGGATTTTAAAGGTATTAGCATAAAAGGATTCGACGGGAGGGGAAATTATAATATAGGTATACGTGAGCAACTCATATTTCCTGAGATAGAATATGATAAAGTAGATCAGATCAGAGGTATGGATATCTCCATAACAACAACAGCTAAAACACAACAAGAAGGAATAGCATTGTTAAAAGCTCTTGGTATGCCATTCAATGACAATTAATTAACAATATCAATATTTAGAAGGAGGTTTCGTGGTTAACGATACAATATCAGATATGCTTACACGTCTACGTAACGCTAATCTGGCTAAGCACCAAATAGTAGAAGTTCCATCTACGAAAATGACTCGTAATATAGCAGGCATATTACTTGAAGAGGGATTCATACAAAGTTTTGAAGAGGTGGGAGAAAACCTTAATAGTCAACTATTATTATCATTAAAGTATAAAGGAAAATATCGCGAACCTGTTATAACAGCTTTACGTAGAGTAAGTAAGCCTGGTTTAAGAGTTTATGCGAATAGAAAAGAATTGCCTAGAGTTTTAGGTGGATTAGGAATAGCTGTTATATCAACTTCACAAGGAGTTATGACAGATAATAAAGCTCGTCATCAGGGCTTAGGTGGTGAAGTGCTATGCTACGTATGGTAAAAAAAAATTTTAAATAAATTATGTCTCGAATAGGTAAACTCGCAATAAAAGTTCCAGAAAAAGTGAATATCACAATCAATCCGACAAATGTTACTGTGAAAGGACCCAAAGGTGAACTCTCAAGAGAGTTACCTAACGCAATTAAGATAATTCAAAATGATAAAACAATAAATATAATTCCAAATGAACTGGAAACAGGATCTTATCAATTATATGGAACTTATAGAAGCCTTATTAATAACATGATTCTTGGAGTGACAACAGGCTTTCAAAAAAAACTGGAATTACAAGGGGTTGGTTATAGATCTCAAATCGATGGTAAAAACTTAATTTTGAGTGTTGGTTACAGTCATCAAGTGAAAATTACATCTCCGGAAGGTATAAAACTTTCTGTTGAAGGTAATACTAACGTAACTGTCTCAGGGCTTGATAAGGAACTCGTAGGTCAAGTTGCGGCAGATATCAGACTTGTTAGACCTCCAGAACCTTATAAGGGTAAGGGGATTCGCTATCAAGGTGAGTACGTTCGTAAAAAAGTAGGCAAAGCAGGTAAAAAATAATTTAATTCTAAATATGTCACATAAATCTATCGATAAAGTTAAACGCAGAATTCGTCAAAAAGTAAGAGGGAGTGCTGAAAAACCAAGATTATCTGTATTTCGTTCTAACAACCATATCTATGCTCAACTGATAGACGATGTCCTTGGTAAGACTATTTTATCTAGCTCTACCTTAGAAGCATCTATATCATCAAAATTAGAATCTACATCTACTTGTGAAGCCTCTATTTTAGTAGGTCAGCATATTGCAAAAAAATCTCTAGAAGCTAACATTACGACTGTCGTGTTTGATAGGGGTGGTCGCATATACCATGGTAGGATTAAAGCACTTGCGGATGCTGCAAGAGAACATGGACTTAAATTTTAACTATTATATCTAAACTATGTCTAACCGAAAAAAAACAAATAAATTAAAAGAAAAAGAAACAGACTGGCAGGAACGTATAGTTCAAGTTCGAAGAGTCACGAAAGTTGTTAAAGGGGGCAAAAAATTAAGTTTTCGCGCCATTTTAATTATTGGAAATGAAAAAGGACAAGTAGGAGTAGGTGTTGGAAAAGCAAGTGATGTTATAGGAGCTGTAAAAAAAGCAGTTACAGATGGAAAAAAACATTTGATAGAAGTCCCTATAACAAAGGATAATTCAATTCCTCATATAATAACTGGACGATCCGGAGCGGCTAAAGTCATTATTCGGCCATCAGCTCCAGGTTCGGGTGTAATTGCGGGCGGGGCGGTAAGAACTATACTGGAACTTGTAGGGGTAAAAAATATACTTGCAAAACAATTAGGGTCTAATAATCCATTAAATAATGCAAGAGCTGCAACAGATGCTTTGTCACAACTAAAGACATTTTCACAAGTATCTTCTAATAGGTCTGAAGTATCTTAATCTTAATTTTGGAACTAAATTTAAACACACGTGATTTTAATGTGTGTTTAAATCAGAAATTTAAATATAAATTAGTCCTTAATTAGGTAATATGCAAAGAATAAAAAAAAATAAAAATACATACGGAATACAGTCTAGGATTTTAGTTACTCTTTTTTTAGTCATATTATCTAGATTTGGGACTTTTATACCTGTCCCAGGTGTCGATCATGACGCTTTTTATCAAAGTATCTCGAATAATCCGATAGTTAGTTTTTTAAATATATTTTCAGGAGGAGGATTTGCTTCCATTGGCGTTTTTGCATTGGGTATAGTACCTTATATAAATGCTTCTATTTTGATCCAATTAGGGACAACTTCCATAAGTAGTCTGGAGAAACTGCAAAAAGAAGAAGGGGAATCAGGGAGACAACGGATTTCACAGATTACAAGATACATAGCTTTAGGATGGGCAATAGTACAAAGTCTTGGTGTATCTTTTTGGGTTCGACCCTATGTTTTTAATTGGGATATTCAGTTTGTTTTAGAGATGACGTTAGCCTTAACTACAGGTTCTATGTTGGTAATGTGGATTTCTGAACAGATTACTGAAAAAGGTGTTGGGAATGGAGCATCTGTGCTTATTTTTGTAAATATTATATCCGGCTTACCTAAATTACTTCAGCAAAGCTCAAGTAATGTTAAAAATAGTAATTTGTCTGAGTTAATTATTTTAGCATTAGTTTTTTTGATAATGATTGTAGGTATAATCTTTGTTCAAGAAGGCACTAGAAGAATACCGGTGATTTCGGCCAGACAACTGGGCAAAGGACAACTTGAAACTAAAACAAGTTATCTTCCGCTTCGACTAAACCAAGGGGGAGTCATGCCAATAATCTTCGCATCTGCATTCTTAGTCTTACCAGCCTATCTAAGCCAGCTTACAAGTAATCCTATAGCTTTAACGATAGCAAATACATTATCTCCAAACGGAAAAAACAAAGTTATTTATCTCCTGTTTTATTTCTTACTAATACTCTTTTTTAGTTATTTCTATGCATCTTTAATATTAAATCCATCAGATGTATCAAAAAATCTAAAAAAAATGGAATCTAGTATTCCAGGAGTTCGACCAGGGAAAGCTACAACTGATTATTTACAAAAAACTTTGAATAGACTAACATTCTTAGGGGCTTTATTTTTGGCATTCATTGCAGTAGTTCCTAGTGTTATTGAAAACGTGACCAATATTTCAACTTTTAAAGGACTAGGAGCCACTTCCTTACTGATATTGGTCGGTGTAGCTATAGATACATCTAAACAAGTTCAAACTTATATGATCTCAAAAAATTATGAGAGTATATTAAAGTAATTATCTCTCATCAATCTTCCCAAAAAATTCTTAGGTTAATACTCCATAAGAAGATTTCAATTATATGTACATTTCAACATTATTCACTAAAAACTTAAATGAAAGTCGTAAGTTCTATAGGAAGTCTTAAGAATCGAAGTAAAGATTGTCAAGTTGTTCGAAGACGAGGTCGCTTATATGTGATTAGTAAAACAGATCCTCGTTTAAAGGTTCGCCAAGGCGGCGCAAAAATGAAACGGAAATAAATATTGTAACCAAATTTTATTATATCAGGAGAAAAGAAAGTGGCACGTATTGCAGGTGTAGACCTTCCTAGAAACAAACGAATTGAGATAGGTTTAACATATATCTATGGTATTGGGTTATCCAGTTCGCAAACTATTTTAACAAAAGCTCAAGTAAACTCTGATATTCGCTGTAAAGATCTAACAGATCAAGATATAAGTGTTATTAGAGAAATAATTGATAAAGAATATCAAGTAGAAGGAGCTGCTAGAAGAATTGAGTCAGTAAATATAAAAAGACTTATAGAAATTAACTGCATAAGAGGTCGTAGACATAGGTTAGGGTTACCATTACGAGGTCAAAGAACTCGTACTAACGCACGAACACGAAGAGGTAGCAAAAAAACGGTAGCAGGTAAAAAGAAAGTGACAAAGTAAATAGTGTTTAAGTATCGAGCAAATTAACAATTGTAAAACAAATGGCAATTCAACTAAAAAAATCAACGGTAAAGAAAAATAAAAAAGCAGCGCCAATTGGAGTTGCTCATATTCAGTCTACTTTTAACAATACGATTGTTACCATAACAAATACAACAGGAGATACTATATCTTGGGCCTCTGCTGGAGCTATCGGTTTTAAAGGCGCCAAAAAAGGTACTCCCTTTGCAGCTCAGATTGCAGCAGAGAAAGCAACCAAAGAAGCTATTATACAAGGAGTAAAAAAAGCTGAAGTTTTAGTGTGCGGGCCCGGCGCTGGTAGAGAGACTGCCATACGAGCATTACAAGCTGCAGGTTTAGAGATTACTCTAATACGTGATATTACCCCAGTTCCTCATAATGGATGTAGACCCCCTAAAAAGCGACGTATTTAATAACTTCATTTAATACTACTTACTACTATGGCTCAATTTGAAATAGAATGTGTGGAGTCAAAAAGTGATAATTCCCGTGATCATTATGGGAAGTTTATTTTACAGCCGTTAGGTCAAGGCCAAGGTATTACCCTGGGCAATGCATTGAGACGAGTATTGTTATCCGACTTAGAAGGTACAGCCATAGTTGCAGTAAGAATTGCAGGAATTAACCACGAATTTTCAACAATTCCTGGGGTTCGCGAGGACATCTTGGAGATTTTACTAAACCTTAAAGAAGTTGTCCTTAAAAGTTATAGTAGAGAACCTTCTATTGGTCGCTTACGAGTTCAAGGTCCTGCAATCGTAACAGCATCAGACTTTGATGTTTCATCCGACGTGGAGATCGTTGATCCAAAACAATATGTAGCTACTATATGTAGTAATAATATTTTAGAAATGGAATTTAGAATTGAAGCTGGAAAGGGTTACCAAATTGTAGAAAAATTATTAGATGATACATCAATTGATTTTTTACAAGTAGATGCGATCTTTATGCCTGTAAAAAAAGTAAATTACTCAGTTGAAGAAATTAGATATGATCAATATTCTCTTCGAGATAAACTAATTTTAGAAGTTTGGACAAATGGGAGTATCTCACCTCAAGAGGCTATTGGTCAAGGATCTACAATATTGACGAACTTATTTAATCCATTAAAAACAATTCATTTTAAATCTGAAGAAGAAAATTTTTTACCTGAAGGGACAAGAATTAATCAAATATTGATAGAGGAATTACAGCTATCTGTTAGAGCATATAACTGCTTAAAACGAGCACAGATTCACTCTGTTGCTGATTTACTTGATTATTCCCAAGAAGATTTATTAGAGATAAAAAATTTTGGACAGAAGTCCGCTGAAGAAGTAATTGATGCTTTACAAAAAAGGTTAGGTATAAATTTACCAAAAGAAAAAAACCTAAAAAATAAATAAAATAACAAACAATATATTTTTGATGATATCTATGAATAAAACTGTCTTTTTAACTAAAAAGAAAAATGAATGTATGTGGTTTCTTTTTGATGCCGAATCGAAAACTTTAGGCAGATTATCTACGGAAATTAGTAGAGTGTTATTAGGGAAGAATGAACCCTATTATAGCCCTAGTCATAACATAAACCATGGAGTTATTGTTATTAATGCGGAAAAAATCTTTGTAACTGGTAAAAAAATAAATGATAAATTTTATTATAGACATTCAGGACGACCTGGAGGTTTAACTATAGAAACATTCCGAGAAGTTCAAAAACGCATACCCTCTAGAATTTTAGAGAAAGCAGTTAAAGGAATGCTGCCTAAAGGTCCTTTAGGTCGTAAATTATTTACACAATTAAAGGTCTATAAAGGATCTCTTCATCCTCACCAAGCACAAAATCCAAAACAAATAAAAATAGATTAAGATTTATCAAATATTAAATTACTATGAATCAAGCAACTTATATCGGAACAGGTCACAGAAAAAATTCCATTGCCAGAGTTCGAGTAACTCCTGGGTCGGGGAAATTGCTTATCAATGGAGTTGAAGGTGAACTTTACCTTCAGTTTAGTCCAAATTATTTACAAGTTTCTAAATCTCCTTTGAGCAGTTTAGGCTTGGAAAATAAGTATGACCTTATCATAAAAGCAGAAGGGGGAGGTTTAACTGGACAGACTGAAGCTATAAGATTGGGACTAGCTCGAGCTTTATGTAAAATAAATGCAGAAAATCGAGTAGCCTTAAAGTTCGAAGGATACTTAACTCGAGATTCAAGAAGCAAAGAGCGTAAAAAATATGGTCTAAGAAAAGCAAGAAAAGCACCTCAATTCTCTAAACGATAACTTATTTACACTTAATTTAACAATATATGCCTAAAAATGATATTCATCCTAAATGGTACAAGGATAGTAAAGTATACTGCGATGGACAGCTTGTCATGACTGTTGGTTCCACTAAACCTGAACTAAATGTAGATATTTGGTCTGGAAATCATCCATTTTACACTGGTTCTCAACGTCTATTAGATACTGAAGGTCGTGTAGAAAGATTCTTACGAAAATATAAACTTTCAAATAACTCTAGTGAATCATAAATACTTTTATATAAAATTTATATGCCAACAATCCAACAATTAGTTAGGTCAGAAAGAGAACAGATAAAAAAGAAAACGAAATCTCCAGCTTTGAAAAGTTGTCCGCAAAGACGAGGAGTTTGCACGAGAGTTTATACTACTACACCTAAAAAGCCAAATTCTGCATTACGCAAAGTAGCAAGAGTTAGGTTAACATCTGGATTTGAAGTTACTGCTTATATTCCTGGTATTGGCCATAATATTCAAGAACATTCTGTCGTTTTAATCAGAGGGGGTAGAGTAAAAGATCTTCCAGGTGTTAGGTATCATATTATTCGTGGCACTTTGGATGCATCTGGCGTCAAAAATAGAAAACAGAGTCGTTCTAAATATGGTGCCAAAAAACCAAAATAACAAATATCTTTAACCAAAATAACTCAATAATATGTCTAGACGTACAACCGCAAAAAAAAGATTAGCTTTACCTGATCCAATTTACAATAGTAGACTTGTTAGTATGCTCACTGTAAGAATTTTACAAGAAGGTAAAAAACACTTAGCTCAAAGAATTATTTACCAAGCGCTAGAGATTATAAAAGAAAAAACTGGAGAGGAGCCTTTGAATGTTTTAGAAACAGCCATTCGAAAAGTAACTCCTCTTGTGGAAGTTAAAGCAAAGAGAATTGGAGGATCTACATACCAAGTCCCAATGGAAGTTCGAGCTTTTCGCGGAACTAACTTAGCTTTAAGATGGATTACAAAATTTTCTAGAGAAAGATCTGGTAAAACCATGGCAATAAAATTAGCAAATGAGCTCATGGATTCAGCAAATGAAACTGGAAACTCTATTAGAAAAAGGGAAGAAACTCATAGAATGGCTGAAGCTAATAAAGCTTTTGCTCACTATCGTTTTTAGATACGAATACTTATCTAGTAACTCAAAAGCAACGAGACTGTATAACAAAACTAATTAAAATTTCTAGGTAAATAATATGGCAAGAGCTAAATTTGAAAGATCAAAACCACATGTGAATATAGGAACAATTGGTCACGTTGACCATGGTAAAACAACTTTAACGGCAGCCATCTCTGCAACTTTAGCGAGCTATACTGGTATAACAAAAAAATTTGATGAGATTGATTCAGCACCAGAAGAAAGAGCTAGAGGGATCACAATAAACACAGCTCATATTGAATATGAAACAGAGAAACGACACTATGCACACGTAGATTGTCCAGGCCATGCTGACTATGTGAAAAACATGATCACAGGAGCTGCACAAATGGATGGTGCTATCCTAGTATGTTCCGCAGCAGATGGTCCAATGCCTCAAACACGCGAACATATTTTACTTGCTAAACAAGTTGGGGTACCTCATATAGTTGTGTTTTTAAATAAAGCAGATATGGTTGATGACGCTGAGCTTTTAGAACTTGTTCAGTTAGAAGTTCAAGAACTGTTATCTAAGTATGATTTCCCTGGAGATGAAATTCCATTTGTTTCTGGTTCTGCGCTTTTGGCATTAGAAGCACTAACAAATAATCCAAAAATAACTAGAGGACAGGATAAGTGGGTTGATACCATCTATAGTCTAATGGATAAAGTGGATTCTTATATACCTACTCCTGAAAGAGAAGTAGATAAAAGTTTCTTAATGGCAGTAGAAGATGTTTTTTCTATCACAGGTAGAGGAACAGTAGCAACTGGAAGGGTAGAAAGAGGTCAAGTAAAAGTAGGGGATACGATCGAAATCGTAGGTCTGCGAGAAACAAGAAATACTACTATTACAGGACTAGAAATGTTCCAAAAAAGTTTAGAAGAAGCTTTAGCTGGAGATAATGTGGGAATCCTTCTTAGAGGTATTCAAAAAGTTGATATCGAGAGAGGTATGGTATTATCTAAACCTGGCTCTATCACTCCACATACTAAATTTGAAGGAGAAGTATATGTTCTAACTAAAGAGGAAGGTGGACGTCACACTCCATTCTTTACCGGTTATAGACCACAGTTCTATGTGCGTACAACTGATGTTACAGGAACTATCACACAATTTACAAGTGACGATGGAGCTGCTGCTGAAATGGTAATGCCAGGTGATAGGATAAAAATGACAGCACAATTAATTCACCCTATTGCAATTGAGAAAGGAATGCGATTTGCTATTAGAGAAGGAGGTAGAACTGTTGGTGCTGGTGTAGTTTCAAAAATTATTGAATAAAAAACTAATCGAATAAAATGTCACAGGCACAACAACAAAAAATTAGAATTAAATTAAAAAGTTACGATAGTTCACTTCTTAATTTATCATGTGAAAAAATCATTGACACTGCGTCTAGAACAGAATCTTTAACAATGGGTCCTATACCTATTCCAACTAAACGAAAAATTTACTGTGTTTTAAGATCACCACACGTAAATAAAGACTCTAGAGAACACTTTGAAACGCGAACTCACAAACGCATTATTGATGTTTATGAACCGTCTTCAAATACAATCGATTCTTTAATGAAGCTAGATCTTCCCTCAGGTGTTCATATTGAAGTAAAGTTATAAAATAAAAAATGATATAGAAAATTTTTCTATATCATTTTTTATTTGATTTAGTATAATGATTCTTCTTGATGAGTTAGTATCGCAGCATTAGAAGTTGGATACGCAACACAAGTTAAAACGAATCCTGCAGCAATTTGGCTATCATCTAAAAATGATTGATCAGATTGATCTACAGTTCCAGATACAACTTTACCTGCACAAGTAGAGCAAGCTCCAGCTCTGCAGGAATATGGTAAGTCTACTCCCTGTTCTTCAGCTGCATCTAGAACATATTGATCATCTGGACAATTAATAGTTGTATCTACTCCAGAACCTGTTAATTTAACTTTATAAGTTGCCATTATTAAATTCTCCTGAAAATGTAACGTAATGTTAATTATGTATATTAAAGTTAAAATTATTTAATCTTAAAACTCTTCATGTGCGCAATTCCAGTGCGGTTATGCTGGTGTAAAAATTACTACTTGTTATAGAATGTAAGACTAGTCTAATTATAAAAATATATAGTCTGCATTAATATACTATAGGATAAAAATAAAATCAATATTGTAAAATAATTATAACAATGAGTAAGTTTCATTATATAATTTTTAGTTAGGTGAAATAAAAAATTATCCTATTACGTAAGAAAGTTAACTACCAAACCTTAATGGAGGGATTTGTTTAATGGGTTTACCTTGGTATAGAGTACACACAGTTGTTTTAAATGACCCAGGGCGATTAATTGCTGTTCACTTAATGCACACAGCTCTTGTAGCCGGATGGGCTGGATCTATGGCCTTATATGAGTTAGCAGTATTTGATCCATCTGACCCAGTGCTTAACCCTATGTGGAGACAAGGGATGTTTGTTATGCCATTTATGGCACGCATTGGTGTTACAGACTCTTGGGGAGGTTGGAGTATTACAGGAGAAAGTATAGCTAACCCTGGCTTCTGGAGCTTTGAAGGAGTTGCATTAGCTCATATAGGATTATCTGGACTACTTTTCTTAGCAGCTATTTGGCATTGGGTTTATTGGGATCTAGAATTATTTAGAGATCCACGTACAGGAAACCCGGCTTTAGATTTACCTAAGATTTTCGGGATTCACCTTCTATTATCAGGTGTTTTATGCTTTGGATTTGGAGCTTTCCACGTAACAGGAGCATGGGGTCCAGGTATCTGGGTATCTGATGCATATGGTATCACTGGTAAAGTTCAACCAGTAGCACCAGCTTGGGGACCTGAAGGATTCAACCCGTTTAATCCAAGTGGAGTTGCGTCACATCATATTGCAGCTGGTATTCTTGGTTTCTTAGCAGGTATTTTCCATATAGCAGTTAGACCTCCACAAAGACTTTACAGAGCTCTTCGTATGGGTAATATTGAGACAGTATTGTCAAGTAGTATCGCTGCGGTTTTCTGGTCTGCCTTTGTTGTAACAGGAACTATGTGGTACGGAAGTGCTACTACTCCTATAGAATTATTTGGCCCAACTAGATATCAATGGGATAGCGGATATTTCCAACAAGAAATTGAAAGAAGAGTTGAAAACTCACTTAATGAAGGATTATCACTAAGTGAGGCTTGGTCCCGTATACCAGATAAGTTAGCCTTTTATGATTATGTAGGTAATAACCCAGCAAAAGGTGGATTATTCCGTGCTGGTCCTATGAATAAAGGTGATGGTATAGCTGAAGCATGGTTAGGTCATCCTATATTCCAAGATAAAGAAGGTCGAGAATTAACTGTTAGAAGAATGCCAGCATTCTTTGAAACTTTCCCTGTGATACTTGTGGATAAAGACGGAATCATTCGCGCTGATATTCCATTCAGACGAGCTGAATCTAAATATAGTATAGAACAAGTAGGTGTTACTGTAAGTTTTTATGGTGGCAAACTAAATGGTCAAGTTTACACAGATGCTCCTACAGTTAAAAAATATGCAAGGAAAGCTCAATTAGGTGAAGTTTTAGAATTTGATCGTACTACTCTAGAATCTGATGGGGTATTTAGAAGTAGTCCTAGAGGTTGGTATACGTTTGGACATGCAAACTTTGCATTGCTATTCTTCTTAGGTCACCTTTGGCATGGTTCTAGAACTCTATTTAGAGATGTGTTTAGTGGTATTGGTGCAGAAATCACTGAACAAGTTGAATTTGGAGCATTCCAAAAACTTGGTGACAGAAGTACTAAAAAACAAGGTGCAGTTTAACCGCAATCTTTATATTAACTAAACATCGAAGAAAGATAACATCATCTTATGGAAACACTAGTTTACGTTTTTTTACTTGCAGGAACTTTGGGAGTAATCTTTTTCTCAGTATTCTTTAGAGATCCACCTAGGATTGCAAAAAAATAGTCTTTTTTAGATAGATTTTTAGGTAGGAATAGGGTTAATAGTCTCTATTAATTCTATTCCTACCATTTTTTATCAATAATATTTAATCTTGTTAAAGTCGATACTTTACTTAAAGATACCTCTTTTTCAAAACCGTACATGAAACTTTCACCTCATACGGCTCCTTGATTGATCAAAGTATAATTTATCTTATCGTATTAGCTAAGATAAAGACTAATATTAATGCTATTAGTGACCTAGCACTAAAAACACATAGAAATAAACTTTAAGTACAAAACTTATTCTTAAATTAAGTACTTTCGTCTAGGATAGAAAGCACCTACAATATCAAACATTTACTAGAATTCTTGAATTACAAACGTAGTTCTATTCAACCGATAAGTTCAATTTTTCAACCTCAGTCTAACCTCAATCTTTTAAAATAAGTAAATATTCTAATCCTAAAGAAAAGTGAAAGGTCTCTTCAGAATATTAAGTGCCCTTAAAACCTTAAGTAAACTTATATTTTTCATATAGTAAGATATTAACTCTCAGATTAAGAGGTGTAGAAACCTTCTATGAAAGCAAAAGTCACTGCATGTTAGTTTCAATAACTTAAATATATTAACTTTATAATTAGACGTCATCTTTAAAACTAATATTACACAGGTACGCTGCACTTCTTTCAAAAAATTAACATTAAAAATATTTAAGAATTCTTTAAACTTTAATATATAAGAACGATTTATTTTTGGAATTTTTAAAAATTTACTCACAATCTGAAGGCTTTTTTCTATGATTGTAAGTAACCCTTTAGGAGGGATTGAATTAAGAATAAATTTCCAAATATAAGCAACTACTTCGTTTTTTAAATATTCTAGACTCAGAAAAGGTAATCTTTTTTTGAGAGTGTTAATACAATGTTTATATTTAGAAAAACTTATAAATATCTCATCTACTAACCTTATTTTCATTTTTTGTGATAAAAATATCCCCTTATTTGAATAATGATTTGCTATTTCCTTAACGGAAATATAGTAGATTGATTTACTTTTAATAAGTAGTTTTTGTAACCTCTTAAAGCTTTTATGATCTCCATTGTGTTTCGCTTGATAAATTTTACGTTGTAAGCGAAAACTTTTCCTTTGGAATTTTTTCCAAGGTAAAGAATTCCAGGAAATACTTATTTTGTCTTGTTCCATACTTAAACTTTAAAATTTATCTTATCAATCTGTAAGGAATTACCCTTCATCCTACCTAGTTTTTATTAAAACTATTTTTATTCGTTCCATGGTCTGATTGGTTCGTTGACTTAGCTATTGTCCAATACATCTACTCAATTCTTAGGGAGGTATTTACAATCATGTATGTAATACAAGAATACTTGAGTTTTTTATAAGAACTGATATCTCATAAATTCCATTAAGATATTTTTTCCGGATATAGCTTATCAACCTACGATGCCCCAGTGTTCAAATAAACTATTTGATCTGATTAGGCTGTGTTCCCCAGCTTTCATTTTGGATAAAAATCCTCCATGTGGGCACTTTCGCATTAATTTCTCCCCTCAATAGTAGGACTTGACGATTAATCTCACCTACATCAAACCATAGTTATGAAATCTTTAACATTTCACCTCAACTCAGTAATAAAATCCACCTGCGCTGAGAACGAATCGCACCATGATCTTCAAATGGATCTCTTAATTCTTTCGATCCTGGACCAAATGCAGTGTACATTGAATATCCAGTTACACCAAGAAGAAGACTAGCTATAAAAATAATAAGAACTGTTGCAGTTTCCATAATACATCTAACATTGAAATCAGTTATTTTTTATAATACTATTAGTATAGTACTGTAAAAACAAAAAATTTCGTTACTAAGTATACAATGGCATTAAGAACAAGATTAGGTGAACTTCTGAGACCTCTTAACTCCGAGTACGGTAAAGTTTCCCCCGGTTGGGGTACTACTCCAATCATGGGGTTCGTCATGTTGTTATTTTTTGTGTTTCTATTGATTATTTTACAAATCTACAATTCCTCTCTGATCATCGAAAACGTAGACGTTGACTGGGCAAGTCTTGGTAGCTAGTAAAACAAGTGATAATTCAAAATAAATCATAAATCAAAATAGTTTGAATTAAAGGATAAATTTTACGCGTAAAATTTATCCTTTAATTCAAACTATTTTGATTTTATTACTTCTACTACTTCATCTAAAGAGAAGTTGTTTGTATTAACTCCACTATAACTTACCTTTTCAAATCGAACCACAACAGGATATCTAATTCCGCTAGTATCTATAGTCGCAACAGTTCCTACATCTTGATACCAGTATGACTCTTTTCTTAATATTCGAACTTGTGATCCTCTTTTTACCATGATGTAATTGGTTATAGAAATACATTTAATAAATTATAGTATAAAAGAACGTAGACCCCCGCGCTTTACTTTAAGTTTTGTAACCATACAATACTACTTTCTTACTAAAAATAGTAAGCAACCAACTTTCTATAAGCAGAATTCTCTCTACCAAATTTAATCCTTTAGAATCTTTGTGATATTCGTTATGATTAGATTATTAATACATTATGTAATTTGAAATCAAATGAAAATTTCTTGGAAAAATATCTTTCTCTGGTCTCTACCAGCTCTAGTCATTTTGTTCTTTATTTGGCAGGGTTTTAGTAATTCATCAAATCCTGAATTTGGAAAAAATGTAGCAAGTTCTAGAATGACTTATGGTCGATTTTTAGAATATCTTGATATGGGATGGGTAAAACGAGTTGATCTATACGACGATGGCCACACAGGTATAGTAGAAGCAATAGGTCCAGAATTAGGAAATCGAATTCAAAGAATACGAGTGGAATTACCCAATACAGCACCTGAACTAATTACAAAGCTACGCAAAGCAAACGTAGACATTGATGCCCACCCAATAGCAGATAGTTCCTCTAGTTGGGGCATTATCGGTAATTTGATATTTCCATTGCTACTTATAGGTGGATTAGCTTTTCTATTTAGAAGATCAAATAATTTACAGGGTGGTCCTGGTCAAGCAATGAATTTCGGAAAATCAAAAGCTAGATTTTCTATGGAAGCAAAAACGGGAGTGACGTTTGATGACGTTGCTGGAGTCGATGAAGCTAAAGAAGAATTTCAGGAAGTGGTTTCATTCTTAAAACGACCAGAAAGATTTACTGCTGTTGGTGCTAAAATTCCTAAAGGTGTTATGTTAGTTGGACCTCCAGGTACAGGTAAGACTTTACTAGCAAAAGCCATTGCGGGGGAAGCTGGAGTTCCATTCTTTAGTATCTCTGGATCTGAGTTTGTTGAGATGTTTGTAGGAGTTGGTGCTTCAAGAGTCAGAGATTTATTTAAAAAAGCGAAGGAAAATTCTCCTTGCATAATTTTTATTGATGAGATCGATGCAGTTGGTAGACAGAGGGGCACTGGTATTGGTGGTGGTAATGATGAACGAGAACAAACTTTGAATCAACTTTTAACTGAAATGGATGGATTTGAAGGCAATACTGGAATCATCATAATTGCAGCTACAAATAGAGTAGACGTTTTAGACGCAGCTCTACTTCGACCAGGTCGATTTGATCGCCAAGTAACTGTTAATGTCCCTGACGTAAAAGGAAGATTAGAAATTCTAAATGTACATGCTAGAAATAAAAAACTTTCTAATGAAATATCACTTGAAGTTATTGCAAGACGTACTCCAGGCTTCTCTGGAGCAGATTTAGCAAACTTACTAAATGAAGGAGCTATATTAACTGCTCGAAGACGTAAATCTGCTATGACAATGTCAGAAATTGATGCTGCAATTGACAGAGTTATTGCTGGAATGGAAGGCACAGTTTTAGTTGATAGTAAAACAAAGCGATTGATTGCATACCATGAAGTAGGTCATGCTATAGTAGGTACGTTGTTAACTCATCATGACCCGGTCCAAAAAGTAACATTGATCCCAAGGGGTCAAGCAAAGGGTCTAACTTGGTTCACACCTTCAGAAGACCAGTCATTCACATCTAGGTCGCAAATATTGGCTAGAATTATGGGAGCCTTAGGAGGTAGAGCTGCAGAAGAAGTAGTATTTGGCTATCCTGAAGTTACTACAGGTGCTGGAAATGATTTACAACAGGTAACTTCTATGGCTAGGCAAATGGTTACGCGATTTGGGATGTCAAACATAGGACCTTTAGCTCTAGAAAATCAAACATCAGATCCTTTCCTTGGCCGAACAATGGGATCTAGCTCTGAATACTCAGAAGATATTGCATCTCGAATCGATATGCAAATACGATCTATTATTCAACATTGTCATAACGAAACTGTACAAATAATTAAGGATAACAGAGTTGTTATAGATAAACTTGTAGACTTATTAATTGAAAAAGAAACTATAAGCGGTGATGAGTTTAAACAAATTGTTGAAGAATTCACAACTGTGCCTGAAAAGAATTTATCAATACAACAAGCATAAATTTTCGAGACGGGATCGACGGGGCTCGAACCCGCAACTTCCGCCGTGACAGGGCGGTGCTCTAACCAATTGAACTACGATCCCATAGATTCAGATAACATAATGAATGTTATCATTCTAGCATAAACAAATTAGGAATTGTCTAAACTCGAGAAAAAATTAGGAGAGGAAGAGATTCGAACTCTCGGTATGATATAATCATACATCGGATTAGCAATCCGACGCTTTCAACCACTCAGCCACCTCTCCTCTTAGAGTTACGTAGACAACGTATAGAAATAATTATAACAAATTTAAAGTAAGAGTGATATTCTGTAAATAATATATTTTTTTTACTAAAATAGTATTTTTATTCTGTGGCTTAGGCGGGACTTGAACCTGCGACCTTGGGCTTATGAGTCCCCTGCTCTAACCACTGAGCTACTAAGCCTACGCGTTATAGCATATCATTTTACTGAAACCGAATCAATAAAAAAGATATGTTTTATAAAAAATTTAGTATTTGCTTATTGAATAGTACCTTTTACGAAATAAACTCTAGTTTATAAATGGAATAAGCTTACAAAAATAAACAAAAACCATACTTTAATTTATCTCAAAGCTACTTTTTTTTTTTTTTTTGTTTACAATAAAGTTATGGCAAATTTTCACTGCTGTTTTTATAAAATATCTAATAGAACTACGTCATAATTTGTACAAAAATAATCAAAATTAATCAATGCATAGCTTTATAATTAATCAATATGTCAGACTTCTGGGATAACGTATTGCGATTTCCAAGGTTCTTTATTTCTTCTACATTAGGATTGATTTTAACTATTATAGGACCATTCTTCAATTTACTCAAAAGTCCGAAAACTACAGCAATTTTAATATTGATAATCAGCTCTGCAATAACATTTCTATTCTTTACATTAAGATGGATGCTAAATTTAGATGTGGATTCTACATTACTGACTTCTTTCATTAACGAAAATAATTTTATAAGATAAATGAGGGTTTAATAACATGCTTTCAATAAATTTAACAAAACGAGAAACTACCGGTGCTTTTGCACTAATCGATAGTTTAGTAAGACACGGAGTTAAACATATATTTGGCTATCCAGGTGGGGCTATTTTACCAATTTATGATGAATTGTATGCCTGGGAAAAAGAAGGTTTTATTGAGCATATTTTAGTAAGACACGAACAAGGGGCAGCCCATGCTAGTGATGCATATGCTAGATCGACAGGAAAAGTTGGGGTTTGCTTTGCTACATCAGGACCAGGAGCTACAAATTTAGTAACTGGTATAGCTACTGCACATATGGATTCTATTCCACTTGTTATAATAACAGGTCAAGTTGGAAGATCCTTTATTGGTACAGATGCATTCCAAGAAATTGATATTTTTGGTATAACCCTACCCATAGTTAAACATTCATATGTAGTTCGTGACACAAAAGATATGTCAAGAATAGTGGCAGCAGCTTTCTTTATAGCTAAATATGGAAGGCCAGGACCTGTCCTTATTGATGTACCCAAAGATGTAGGCCTGGAACCATGTCACTATGAGCCTGTTGAACCAGGAAACATTAACCTTTTAGGTTGTCCTCCGATTATAAATAATAACAAAAAAAGAATTGAACAAGCTGCTAACTTGATTAAACAATCGAATCAGCCTTTATTATATGTTGGAGGCGGTGCAGTAATATCCGGGGCTTATAAAGAAGTGTCTGAACTCTCTGAATATCTTCAAATACCTATAGCCACAACATTAATGGGTAAGGGTATTGTAGATGAAAATAATACTCTATCTCTTGGCATGTTAGGTATGCACGGCACTGTTTATGCTAACTATGCAGTAAGTGAATGTGATTTACTAATAGCTTTGGGTGCTCGATTCGATGATAGAGTGACTGGAAAATTAGACGAGTTTGCTTGCCATGCTCAAGTCATTCATGTAGATATAGATCCGGCTGAAGTAGGCAAAAATAGAATACCGCAAATTGGAATTATCGGTGAAGTAAAAGAAGTAGTTCAGGAACTTCTTGAATATATAAAAGAAAATGGTAAACCCAATCCGGAACAAACACAGCCATGGAGAAAAAGATTAAGCCGTTGGCGTAATGAATATCCTCTTTTGGTACCTAAAAATGCACAAAACTTGTCTCCTCAAGAGGTTATATCTGAAATAAGCAAACATTCATCAAACGCTTACTGGACTACAGATGTTGGTCAGCACCAAATGTGGGCTGCACAATTTGTTAGAACTAGCCAACGAAAATGGATCACGAGCGCTGGACTTGGAACTATGGGATATGGTTTACCAGCAGCTATAGGAGCCCAAATTGCTCATCCTGACTCTCAAGTGATATGTATTTCTGGTGATGCTAGTTTTCAGATGAACATGCAAGAATTAGGTACAGTTGCTCAATATGGTTTACCTATAAAAATAATGATAATTAATAATAGGTGGCAAGGGATGGTTAGACAATGGCAACAAGCCTTTTATGGTGAACGTTACTCACACTCTAACATGGAAAAAGGAGCACCTAACTTTATTCAATTGGCAGAAGCGTTTGGAATTAAAGGTGTACTTATAAAAACTCGGAGTGAACTATCTGATTCAATAAAAGGAATCATGGAATACGATGGACCTATTGTTGTTGATTTTCAAGTAATACCGGATACAAATTGTTATCCTATGGTTGCACCTGGTAAAAGTAACGCACAAATGATAGGCGTTTAAAGAATTTAAATTTGTATGGGCCGGGTTGGATTTGAACCAACGTAGGCGCAGCCAGCGGATTTACAGTCCGCCCCCTTTAACCCCTCGGGCACCGACCCAGAATAGAATAATTTATTCTATGTCGATAATTTAACATAGAAATAAAAACAATACAATAGATTGAATAAATGGATAGCTAATTTTTACTATCCAATTTATTCTAATCAAATCTTTGTTGTAGCCTTGTAGCTTTACCAAATCTTAGCCTTAAATAATATAGCTTAGATCTTCTAACTTTAGAACTTCTCAAAACTTCTACACTTTTGAGCTTAGGAGAATGTAATAAATATACTCTTTCAACTCCAACACCTTGCATAACCCGTCTTAAAGTTATAGTTGCATTTAATCCCGAATTTTTTTTCGCGATTATAACTCCTTCAGTAAATTGAACTCTTTCTTTATTACCTTCAGTTATTGACACTCCAAGTTTAATCGTGTCGCCAACTCTAATTACAGGTAAATTTTTATTTAAGAACTTATTTTCTAAATCTTTTTGAGAGAACAAGTTTAAGTTATTTTTTAATTTCATAATCCCAGAATTGCTAAATATCGAATGATCAAATTTTAGATATACTAAATAATCATAAACTAATGGGTTATAGAAAGTATAGGTAGTAGAATGCATTTTTATTAGCATACAGCATAAATAACTTTATACTACTTAAAGGGGGTATCCTAACTCATTATCATGTAAATATCAACGATAACAAATATTTAGTAGAACTATAAACATATGTTCGAACGTTTTACCGAAAAGGCTATAAAAGTCATAATGTTAGCCCAAGAAGAGGCTAGAAGATTAGGTCACAATTTTGTAGGGACGGAACAGATATTACTTGGCCTTATAGGGGAAGGCACTGGAATTGCAGCAAAAGTGCTTAAGTCAATGGGAGTAAACTTAAAAGATGCACGAGTTGAAGTTGAAAAAATCATAGGCAGAGGTTCTGGTTTTGTAGCTGTAGAGATACCATTTACTCCTAGAGCGAAACGAGTTTTAGAGTTATCACTTGAAGAAGCAAGACAGCTCGGACATAACTATATAGGTACAGAACATTTATTACTAGGTTTAATTCGAGAAGGAGAAGGAGTAGCCGCTAGAGTTTTAGAAAATCTGGCACTAGATCTAACAAAAATACGAACTCAAGTAATAAGATTATTGGGTGATACTGCTGAAGCTACGACTGGAAGTCCTCAAAATAAAGGAAAAACTCCAACGTTAGAAGAGTTTGGTAGTAACCTAACTCAGAAAGCAGCCGAAGGAAAACTAGATCCTGTAATAGGAAGGCAAAAAGAAATTGAAAGAGTTATTCAAATTCTTGGACGCAGAACGAAAAATAATCCAATATTAATAGGGGAACCTGGAGTTGGAAAAACTGCAATAGCTGAAGGATTAGCTCAAAGAATAACTAACCGAGATGTTCCAGATATTTTAGAGGATAAAAGAGTTGTTACGCTGGATATTGGTTTATTGGTAGCAGGTACAAAGTATCGAGGTGAATTCGAAGAAAGACTTAAAAAAATAATTGATGAAATCAGAGTTGCAAACAATGTAATTCTAGTTATAGATGAAGTTCACACTCTTATAGGTGCTGGTGCTGCTGAAGGTGCTATTGATGCAGCTAATATTCTTAAGCCAGCTCTTGCCCGAGGGGAAATGCAATGTATAGGAGCAACTACACTTGAAGAATACCGAAAACACATTGAAAAAGACCCCGCACTAGAAAGAAGATTTCAGCCCGTTATAGTAGGTGAGCCTAGTGTAGAAGAAACGATTGAAATATTATACGGGTTACGTGATCGATACGAAAAACATCATAAACTTGTCATCTCTGATGAAGCTTTAACTGCTGCTGCAAAATTTGCCGACCAATATATTGCCGATAGGTTTTTACCAGATAAAGCAATTGATTTAATAGATGAGGCAGGGTCCCGGGTTCGATTATTACATTCCCAACTACCTCCTGCTGCTAAAGAACTCGATAAAGAGTTAAGAGAAATATTAAAACAAAAAGACGAAGCTGTAAGAGGGCAGGATTTCGAAACAGCTGGGCAACTTAGAGATCGTGAAATGGAAATTAAAGCCCAGATTGCAGCTATTGCCCAAAGTAAAAAAGGAGAAAACGAACCTTCTAAAGAAGTTTCCGTAGTTACAGAAGAAGATATTGCACAAATTGTAGCTGCTTGGACAGGTATTCCAGTAAATAAAATGACTAGAAGTGAGTCTGAAAAATTGCTTCAAATGGAAGAGACCTTACACGGTAGAATTATTGGTCAGGACGAGGCGGTCGTTGCAGTCTCTAGAGCTATCCGAAGAGCTCGTGTAGGATTAAAAAATCCTAATAGACCTATTGCTAGTTTTATCTTTTCTGGTCCAACAGGAGTAGGGAAAACTGAATTGACAAAAGCTTTGGCTTCATACTTTTTCGGTTCTGAAGAAGCAATGGTTCGATTAGATATGTCTGAATACATGGAAAGACATACAGTATCAAAACTTATAGGATCTCCTCCAGGCTACGTTGGTTACAATGAGGGAGGTCAATTAACTGAAGCTGTAAGAAGACGACCATATACTGTTGTGTTATTCGATGAAATAGAAAAAGGACATCCAGATGTCTTTAATTTATTACTTCAAATTTTAGAAGATGGAAGACTTACAGACTCAAAAGGTCGAACAGTTGACTTCAAAAATACATTACTAATACTAACATCAAACGTTGGATCTAAGGTTATTGAGAAAGGTGGAGGAGGTCTAGGATTCGAACTTTCTGAGAACGCGACTGACACTCAATATAATAGAATAAAAAGCTTAGTGAACGAAGAATTAAAGCAATACTTTAGACCAGAATTCTTAAACAGATTAGATGAAATTATAGTATTTAGACAGTTAACAAAAGATGAAGTCGGAGAAATCGCTGAAATCATGCTCAAAGAGGTTTTCACACGAATTTCGGAAAAAGGCATACAACTTGAAGTGACTGCTAGATTTAAAAGCCATCTTATTGATGAAGGTTATAATCCAATCTATGGCGCTAGACCACTTAGAAGAGCAGTCATGAGATTATTAGAAGATACTTTATCTGAAGAATTTTTATCTGAGAAGATAAAAGAAGGAGATACAGCTGTTGTTGATGTAGATCCTGATGGCAAAGTTCAAGTTTTACTTGGTGAAAAACTAGAACTATCAAAAGTATAAATTCTTTCTTTTTATTTACCAAAGCAGACTTCCATTTTGGTAAATAAAAAGATTAGCTTAATCGTTGTCAAAAGTAGAAAAATATTGTATATATAGTAAGACATTAAGCCGGGATAGCTCAGTTGGTAGAGCAGTGGATTGAAAATCCACGTGTCACCAGTTCAAACCTGGTTCCTGGCATTAGTTATATTATAGGCATCTCTTACATTACATTTATATACAAAATGTGCTCGGAAGGATCTAGTAACTAAAATTTTTGATAAGTAAATTTTAAAATATGATAAAAATTTTCACCTCATTCTATCTTACATAAATCTTTTTTGTTATAATTATTTTCATGAGGAGAGATGGTCGAGTGGTTTAAGGCGCAGCACTGGAAATGCTGTTTAGAGGTGACTTTAACGAGGGTTCGAATCCCTCTCTCTCCTAAATATAACATAGCGTCCTTAGTTCAGTTGGTAGAACGCAGGTCTCCAAAACCTGATGTCGAGGGTTCAAGTCCTTCAGGGCGTGTAATAATAAAATAGTTGTCTGACCACGGAAATTAACTATAAGGTATAGTATAATAGAATTGAAGATTCTGTTTTAATAGAATTAAGTCATTGTTAGTAAAAAAAAAGATAAAAAAAATATGGCTAAAAAAGTTGTTGCAATTGTAAAACTTGCTTTGGATGCAGGAAAAGCTACTCCTGCCCCCCCTGTAGGTCCTGCTTTAGGTCAACGAGGTGTAAATATCGTTATGTTTTGTAAGGAGTATAATGCAAAGACTGCTGATAAGGTTGGTTTTATCATACCAGTAGAGATAACTGTATACGACGATCGAAGTTATACTTTTGTTTTAAAAACCCCTCCAGCTTCTGTTCTGTTAGTAAAAGCAGCTGGTGTGCCAAAAGGGTCTGGTGATCCTCAAAAGAAAAAGGTTGGATCTATCACAAGGAAACAACTAGAAGAGATAGCAGAAACAAAACTACCTGATTTAAATACAAAAAACAAGGAAGCAGCGATGCGTATTATTTCTGGAACTGCTAAGAATATGGGTATAACAATAAAAGAATAATTACAAAAAAATGGCAAAAGTTTCACAAAGAACGAAGAAAATTCACGAAAAAGTAGAACCTAGATCATACAAAGCCTTAGAAGCCTTAAAGCTATTAAAAGAGACCGCTACTGCAAAGTTTGTTGAGACGGCGGAAGCCCATATAAGCCTACGGTTAGATACAAAATATGCTGACCAGCAGTTAAGAACTACTGTGATTTTACCTAAGGGAACAGGGAAAAAGATCAGAATTGGTGTTATCGCTCAAGGTGATAAAGTAACTGAATCTTTATCTGCAGGAGCTGATTTAGCAGGGTCAGATGAGTTAATTCAAGACATCTTAAAAGGAATTATTAATTTTGATCGTTTAATAGCAACACCTGATATGATGCCAGCAATAGCAAAATTAGGTAAAATTCTTGGCCCACGGGGCTTGATGCCTTCTCCCAAATCAGGAACTGTCACGTCAGATGTAAAATCAGCGATAGAAGAATTTAAAAAAGGGAAACTTGAATACCGAGCTGATAAGAGTGGAATTGTCCACGTACCCTTTGGAAAAACCGACTTCTCAATTGAAGACTTACTTTCTAATCTCGAGACAGTCCAAGAATCAATTGATAAAAATAGACCTTCCGGAGCAAAAGGAAGATACTGGAAAAGTTTTTACATATGTAGTACTATGGGGCCATCAATTCTCATAGATGTAAATAACTTCAAAGATAAAATATTTTCTTAGATTTTACATTTACTCTTTCAATTTATAAGCAAATAAATAAAATTTATAAACTCTATGACAACTAAAGTAAACGATATTATTGAGCAATTAAAAACTTTAACTTTATTAGAAGCAGCAGAATTAGTAAAGGAGATTGAAACCACTTTTAACGTTAGTGCTGCAGCTTCAGTAGGTGCGATTAGTATAGCTGCTCCTAGCTCCTCCGGAGCCGCACAAGAAGTAGAAGAAAAAACAGAATTTGATTTAATTTTAGAAGAGGTTCCTGCAGATAAAAAAATTGCAGTACTTAAAGTTGTTAGAACTTTAACTGGATTAGGTCTTAAAGAAGCAAAAGATCTGGTTGAATCTACACCGAAAAATATAAAAGAAGGGGCATCAAAAGATGATGTAGAATCAGCAAAAAAACAATTAGAAGAAGCTGGTGCAAAAGTTAAAATTAAATAAAAATAATTAAAAAATCCAGATTAACTTGATCTGGATTTTTTATATAGAACTAACATAGTAAAAAAATACCAAACTAGAATAAACCTAGTGTTAGCGCTTGATTAATTGGTAAACAAGCCCCAATCCCTAACCATATAGCAAAGATTATACTGAATAAGAATAGTGCCATTGCAAAAGGTCTACGGAATGGATTTTGAAACTTATTCACACTTTCTATAAATGGAACAGTAATTAATCCTAAAGGAACAGAAGCCATAGATAAAACACCTAATAGCTTGTTCGGGATAACTCTTAGTAAATTAAATGTTGGGAAGAAATACCACTCTGGAAGAATTTCTAACGGAGTAGCAAATGGGTCTGCTTTTTCACCTAGCGGAGAAGGTGATAATACTGATAATCCAACCATGCAACCTAAAGTACCTAAAATAACTACTGGGAACATATATAATAAATCATTCGGCCACGCTGGTTCACCATAATAATTATGGCCCATGCCTTTTGCTAATTTAGCACGTAATTTAGGATCTGTTAAATCCGGCTTTTTCAAAACTGACATAATTTTTACTCCTAGATAATGTAAACGTTAATTATAGAGGACCTGAGATTCCTTGTTTTCTAATCATCAAGAAATGAGTCAACATCAAAACTGCAGCAGCTACCGGTAATACAAATGTATGTGCGCTGTAGAACCTAGTAAGTGTAGTTTGACCAACACTTACACTTCCTCTAAGAAGTTCAACTAATAAGCTTCCAACAACTGGTATAGCTTCTGGAACCCCGGTTACGATTTTGCACGCCCAATAACCAACTTGATCCCAAGGAAGTGAATATCCAGTTACTCCAAAAGATACAGTAACGACTGCTAATGTAACTCCCGTCACCCAAGTCAACTCTCGAGGTTTTTTAAAACCTCCAGTTAAATAAACTCTAAATATATGAAGTATCATCATAAGAACCATCATACTCGCAGACCATCTATGCATAGACCTAAACAACCAACCATAGTTTACTTCTGTCATAATATACTCAACAGAAGCAAAAGCTTCAGCAACTGTAGGTCTATAATAGAAAGTCATCGCAAAACCAGTAGCAACTTGAATTATAAAGCAAGTAAAAGTTATACCTCCTATGCAATAAAAAATATTAACATGTGGAGGAACATATTTACTCGTTATATCATCAGCGATAGCTTGAATTTCAAGACGTTCTTCGAACCAATCGTAAACTTTACCCATAAAAAATCGAATAATAAAATATTTAAAGAAATTCTAATAAAAATAAGGAAATAAAATATACTTTCAGTCTATAGAAATACATTATAACATAAACGTTTAGTTAGAAGGAGAAGAAATGTGTCCAAAAAACATTTAACAAGGGTAACTAATATCTTAATGTTAGATAACGAAGAGAAATTACTAAGAGTAATAAAAAGTTATTTTTCTATAAAAGAAATTAGTATCATAACAACCAATCGATTAGAGATCGCTTTATTATCGTTAGAGGAAATTTTACCAGACTGTATTGTTATAGATATAGCAATGCCAAATAATCTTGGATTTAAATTTATTCAAGAACTACAAAAAAATAAAAGATATCATCATATTCCTTTTATTCTCTTAACTACGAAAGGCTTAACAGAAGATCGCATCAGGGGTTATGATTTAGGTTGTAGTGCCTATATATCCAAACCATTCGATCCTGAAGAACTAGAAGCTATAATAAAAAATCTTGTACTAAGAACTAATAATTTCTATGACTTTATATTAGAAACATACACACAAATAAAAAATATCCGATTTCATCTTTTGAAAAAATATAACTCTACATTAAATGAGTTTCCAACCATTCATTTAACGAAGCAAGAACAATTTATACTACGTGAACTTTTGATAGGCAAAAAAACGTCAGAAATTGCTTTTAGTTTACAAGTGAGTACTAGATTTGTTGAGAAATATATAAGCAGACTTTTAAATAAAACAAAAAGTAAAAATATAAACGAATTACAAATTTCTGCATGTCTTTTTTCGTAGAAATATAGGTTCGGGCGAATAACGGGAATCGAACCCGCGAATATTGGAGCCACAACCCAATGCCTTAACCACTTGGCTACACTCGCCTATAGAATCATAATAACTTAGAAAAAAAAAAAAGTAAATAGAGAGAATTGTTTAATAACGTTAGAAAATAAGCTTAATTTATAAAAATATACCTTATTTTCTAAAAGTATCAATACTGTCGACTTAGTTATCAAAAATATTAGATTTTGTAAATGTTAATCCATTATCCTGTGAATACCTCTCCATAAACCTCATGAACCTGTCCCACGACTCTTTACTTTGCATGATATGTACAGCTTCAATTCCTTGTGGTTTCCCATTGACAAATCTGGCATTAACATCTCGTGTAACGATCTGTCCTTCTTCGTCTAAGAGATACATTCCAGTAATCGTTCCTTTTTGTGATGTACTGCTTTCTAAAACTTTAGGGTTAGAAAACCTGAATGTAGCTGTACCTGTACTACCATCTCTCGACCTTGTTAATCTAACATCGGGCACTACGTCTTCATTAATACCCTGAATAAATTGTATCACAGCCATAAATGTAACAATAATTACGTTTAAATTTAGAAGTAATTGCTATTATTATAGCATTTGTATTATTTTAAGAAGTCTATCATAAATTTAAATCCTTTTTTGTATCTGGGGTGGGAGGATTCGAACCTACGAGTGGCGGAGTCAAAGTCCGCTGCCTTACCACTTGGCGACACCCCAAATTTAAGCCCTTATAGTTTTAAATGGACTTTTTTCTATACTGACTCAATCGTGCAAGGAGGGATTCGAACCCCCGACACCGTGGTTCGTAGCCACGTGCTCTAGTCCACTGAGCTACAAGCACTGTTCAGTATTGTCATTAGCATAACATATTTAACCTATTTTTATCAACAAGTTATTAGACTTTCAATTTATTGATAAAAGATTGATATCTCAATAATATTCATCTAAAGATATATATACTTTATAATTAACAATAATATTAGATTTGAAATCTTATTTTAGAGTCTGTCTTAAAACATTTAAAACACAGTTGGAGAATTATATGAGTAAAGTTATTTTATATCAAGAAAACGCTCGTAGGGCTTTGGAACGTGGCATGGATATCTTAGCAGAAGCTGTATCCGTTACTCTTGGACCTAAAGGCCGAAATGTAGTCCTAGAGAGAAAGTTTGGAGCTCCTCAAATTGTTAATGACGGAGTTACTATAGCAAAAGAGATTGAACTTGAAGATCATATAGAAAATACTGGAGTAGCTCTGATTCGTCAAGCCGCGTCTAAAACTAATGATGTAGCAGGAGATGGAACCACAACAGCTACTGTATTAGCCCATGCCATGGTAAAACAAGGTATGCGTAATGTAGCAGCTGGTGCTAACCCCATAGCTTTGAAAAGAGGAATCGAAAAAGCAACTCAATTTGTAGTTAGTCAAATTTCAGAGTATTCAAGACCCGTGGAGGATACAAAATCTATCACTCAAGTTGCAACTATATCTGCAGGTAATGATGATGAAGTTGGACAGATGATAGCCAATGCTATAGATAAAGTCGGCCGAGAAGGAGTAATTTCCTTAGAAGAGGGTAAATCAACTTTTACAGAATTAGAAATGACAGAAGGTATGTACTTTGAAAAAGGATACATATCTCCCTATATGGTGACAGACACGGATAGAATGGAAATTTTACAAGAAAATCCTTATATTTTATTAACTGATAAAAAAATCACTTTAGTACAACAGGAATTGGTTCCAGTCTTAGAATTAGTTGCAAAAACAGGCAGACCCCTCTTAATTATCGCTGAAGACGTCGAAAAAGAAGCATTAGCAACTTTAGTGGTTAACAAAATCCGAGGAGTTTTAAATGTGGCAGCTGTTAGAGCACCTGGATTTGGGGATCGAAGAAAAGCTATGTTAGACGATATAGCTATTTTAACAGGAGGGGAAGTTATCTCCGAAGATGCTGGATTTAGTTTAGAATCATTACATATAGACTTGCTTGGTCAAGCTAGAAGAATAACTGTAACTAAAGAAGGTACTACAATAATAGCAGAAGGCAACGAAAGAGAAGTTAAGGCTCGGTGTGAACAAATAAGACGTCAGATTGATAGCAGTGATTCATCATACGAAAAAGAAAAATTACAGGAGAGATTAGCAAAATTAGCTGGTGGCGTAGCTGTGATAAAAGTAGGTGCTGCAACTGAAACTGAAATGAAAGATCGAAAACTTCGGCTAGAAGATGCAATTAATGCAACAAAAGCAGCCGTAGAAGAAGGTATTGTTCCTGGTGGCGGTGCCACGTTAACACATATTTCCAAAGATTTAGGATATTGGGCGAAAGAAAATTTAATAGAAGAGGAATTAATAGGTGCTCTTATAGTTGAAAAGGCATTGACATACCCTCTAAGAAGAATTATAGAAAATACAGGTGTAAACCCAGCTATAATAATCGAAGAAATAAAGAACAGTGAATTCAATATTGGTTATAATGCTTCTACAGGTGTAATCGTAGATATGTATGAAGAGGGTATTATAGATCCTGCAAAGGTTACTAGATCTGCCTTACAAAATGCGTCTTCTATTGCAAGCATGATTTTAACTACCGAATGTATAGTTGTTGATAAACAAGTGTAATGTATTGTAAGCATCTTTCTTATATTTTTATAAGTTTGATGCTTCCAAATAGAGAGCTATGAAATAATTTTTTATTCAAATAAAAACTAAACTTACTATGAAATTGTTGACGATAATCAACTTGTTTATAACCTATTATTCTGTATTCTTTATCTATGAGAATAGACTTTTCTGAAATATTGTCCAAACTAGATATTTGTATCTTTTTTTTATACTTGAAGTCTACTAAAATTTTTTTTTCTTTATTTATAGGTAAGTTTGATATTGTGTATTTATCTAGGTTGTAAGAATCCTTCATATTGAAAGGTCTGTTTCGACTAGGAAAAGATGTGAAAAAGTAATATAAAATTAAGGTATAAAATAATACATATATGTATACAAATCGATCTAGCAATTTCATCATAAAGTTTCTATTATTGATATCTCATAGAGACTATTTATAGCTAACGTATATAGATATTCCAACTCTAAAATAGATTTGTTTTTTTCAAGGTAGTCATAATCTTTTTTCATAGAATATGTAAAAATTTTTTTAAAATAATTAGTAACAATGCGATTATTAATCTTGCTAGATAACACTTTCTTTAATGCAATTGTATGAATAATTTTAAAAAAAATCTTTCCTACTCTTCCCCGTAAATTAACTAATAAATTCTTTTTTTCAACCTTCGATAATTCACAAGAATGCAAGATTTTAAATTTTAATTGAGTCTCTAAAGTACTTTCTAGTACTAAATTTGTCGATGTTAACATAAAAATGAAATTTATATAAGAGAAAAAATATCGATATAGTCTAATATGATATCTTTCCCTTAAGTTATAAATTAACTATTACCAGCAAAAATAAGATCTGGAAACTTGGACTGGACATCTCCAAATGAAGATTTTTTTCCCTGTTCTTGCCAATAATTTATGATTTCAGTTGCTTTATTTAGTATCTCTACTCTTTCTCGTTCAGATATCCAAGGTTTAGACTCCAACTCTAATTTAATCTGTTCCCAAGCATCGTTTCTAGGCCAAAAGAAATAACAAGTTAACGGGCTCGTACTGTTACCAACAATTTGATCTACTGATAAGGCAACATTATTCTCTAACCATAATACTTTTAACGTGAATTTTGGCAATTGTGACCTCCTTAATGTTATTTAATGTTACCAGAAGATATCTTTTTTAATAAATTTTCAACTGTAGGCGTAGGTTGCGCGCCTTGATCTAGACGAATTTTAATTCGAGGTAGATTTATATTAACCTCTTTTGTCCTAGGGTTGTAAAATCCTAATTCTTCTATAGCTCGTCCATCTCTTTTCGTAGCGCTTGTCATCACTACAATCCTGTAGCTAATCTGACCTTTACGACCATATTTTTTTAGTCTAAGTTTTATCATTGTTTTATTATTTTAATTCGTTTAAATGTAAAATACTTCTTTTAGTATACGTTCTAGACTATTTTAATAACATCTCTTTAGAATTATTTTCTCATTGCAGTTTTCATTACTTACTAACTTGTAGTTAAACCAATATTACTAGCAATTTGCATTATACACTGAAGGAGTATAAAACCTAATATAGGAGAGATATCAATCCCAACTAAAGGTGGCACAATTCCTCTAAACATTCGCAAATAAGGATCAGTCAATCTACTTAATGAGTAAAACGGTTGACCATACCAATTAACATTTGGAAACCAAGTTAGTGATACTCTAATTAATAATAAAACTAGATAGATTTGCAAAAATCCTAAAAATGATGAAAACAATAAAGTAACAGAATTTGTCATAACGTTTCTCTCGATGTATAACCTTATATACAGATCAATATTTTCTAATGTAGTCTATATATTATAAGGTTATAATATTAGTATTATTATCCTTTAGTTAACTCTAAAATAACTGTATGGAAAAAGATAGTAGATTTTTACCTTGGGTTTGGGGTTTTACAACTTCAGCTGAAAACTGGAATGGAAGGTTGGCTATGTTAGGTTTTCTAGGCACAATGCTCATTGAATTATTTACAAATAAAGGAATTCTACACATATTAGGTCTACTATAAACTTTAGCCAATTAAAATAAAAAAGCTATATTCACAACAATGTGAATATAGCTTTTTTATTTCTTAATTAATACTAAGACTAATCAAGAGGTCTTAGAGATAAAGTAGGTTCGTTTTCACGATTAATACCTTTTTCGAAACCAGCTGCTGCCGCTCTAGCACGACCTGCGTGCCAAAGATGTCCGATGTAAAATGCAAATCCTAAGAAGAAGTGAGCACACGTTAACCAACTACGTGGAGACACAAAGTTTACTGAGTTAATCTCAGTAGCAACTCCACCAACCGAGTTTAATGATCCAAGAGGAGCATGAGTCATATACTCAGCAGCTCTTCTTTCTTGCCAAGGTTGAATATCATTTTTAATTTTATTTAGATCAAGACCGTTAGGTCCTCTTAAAGGCTCAATCCAAGGAGCTCTTAAATCCCAGAATCTTTGTGTCTCACCACCAAGGATGATTTCACCACTAGGAGATCTCATTAAATACTTACCTAAACCAGTAGGGCCTTGTGCAGAAGCAACATTTGCTCCTAATCGTTGGTCTCTAACTAAGAACGTAAAAGCTTGTGCTTGTGAAGCTTCTGGACCTGTCGGACCATAAAACTCACTAGGGTATGCAGTATTATTGTACCAAGAGTATTGGCTAGCTATAAACCCCATCAAAGACACAGCTACTAAACTGTACGATAGGTACGCTTCACCGGACCATACATAAGCTCTTCTAGCCCAGGCAAAAGGTTTAGTTAAGATATGCCAGAATCCACCAACTATACAAGTTAGCCCGATCCAAATATGTCCGCCAATAATATCTTCCATGTTATTAACGCTAACAATCCAACCGTCTCCACCCCATGGGGATTTTAGAACGTATCCAAAAATTACTACAGGGTTTAAAGTAGGATTATCTATAACACGTACGTCTCCTCCACCAGGTGCCCATGTATCATAAACACCACCTAGGTAGCTAGCTTTTGCAACTAATAACAACGCTCCAAATCCTAAAATAATTAAATGGATACCAAGAATTGTTGTAATTTTATTTTTATCACGCCAGTCATATCCAAAAGCAGGGAATGATTCTTCTAAAGTATCAGGTCCTATAAGAGAGTGGTAAACACCCCCAAAACCTAAAACAGCCGAAGATATTAGGTGCAAGACACCTACAACAAAATATGGATAAATATCTACTATCTCTCCACCAGGTCCTACTCCCCATCCTAATACAGCTAAATGAGGTAGTAAGATCAAACCTTGTTCGTAAAGAGGTTTTTCTGGGATATAATGTGCAACTTCAAACAGTGTCATAGCTCCACACCAGAATACCATAAGTCCTGCGTGAGCTACGTGAGCACCAAGAAGCTTTCCAGATACGTTTATTAAGCGAGAATTACCGGACCACCATGCAAATCCAGTAGATTCAATATCGCGACCTGCAACACCTAAAGTTGAATTAAAGGGCGTTTCCACGTGGTAAAACCTCCTCAGGGAATATAAAGTTTTCGTGCGGCTGATCTTGAGCAGCCATCCATGAACGTATACCTTCATTTAGAAGGATATTTTTTGTGTAGAAAGTTTCGAATTCTGGGTCTTCTGCTGCTCTAAGCTCTTGAGAAACGAAATCATAAGCTCTTAAGTTTAATGCAAGGCCAACAATCCCAATAGCACTTGTCCATAAACCAGCTAAAGGAACAAATAGCATAAAGAAGTGTAACCATCTTTTGTTTGAAAAGGCAACACCAAAAACTTGCGACCAGAATCTATTTGCAGTAACCATAGAGTATGTCTCTTCTGCCTGAGTTGGCGTGAATGCTCTAAATGTGTTAGCTGCGTCTCCATCTTCAAATAGTGTGTTTTGCACAGTAGCACCGTGAATAGCACACAGTAAAGCTCCACCTAAAATACCAGCTACACCCATCATATGGAATGGGTTTAAAGTGAAGTTATGGAAACCTTGTATAAATAATAAGAATCTGAAAATAGCAGCAACCCCAAGGCTTGGAGCAAAGAACCAGCTAGCTTGCCCAAGAGGATACATTAAAAACACGGAAACAAATATTGCTATAGGGCCTGAAAATGCAATAGCATTGTAAGGTCTAATACCTACTAGTCTTGCAATTTCAAACTGTCTTAAACAGAATCCTATCAATCCAAAAGATCCATGAAGCGCACAGAATGCCCACAGACCACCTATTTGACACCATCTCGTAAAATCTCCCTGAGCTTCAGGCCCCCAAAGAAGAAGTAAGGAGTGACCCATACTGTTTGCTGGCGTAGACACAGCAGCAGTAAAGAAGTTACATCCTTCAAGATAAGAACTTGCTAAACCGTGTGTATACCAGGAAGTAACGAAAGTCGTTCCAGTAAACCACCCACCAATAGCTAAATAAGATGTTGGAAATAGTAATAGTCCAGACCATCCTACAAATACGAAACGATCTCTTTTTAACCAGTCATCTACAAGGTCGAACCATCCACGACCTTCTTCTTGCCCAATTGCTATGGTCATAATAATTCTCCAAAGCTTTATCTATATAAATAGTAACTCTTACTTACTAAGATTTGTTTCTACTTTTCTTTACATGTAATATATTTATTATAGTTGTATTTGTAAAAAAAATAACATAATTAGAAGTCAAATTCTTAAAAAGTTTTAACAATTGTAAATTTTTCTTTGTTTATCACTATAAGTTATCCATTTTTTATCTTTCTTTAATACCTTTTTGAGGATCTGTTATTTTTTGAAATAGGTACCCTGTTCCCCTAGCTGTCAATATTAAATCAGGATTACTAGGATCTTCTTCTAATTTTGATCTAAGTCTTGAAATATGAACATCCACTACCCTTGTGTCCACATGCCTCTCAGGAGTGTAACCCCATACTTCTTGTAGTATAGATGCTCGTGAGAAAGCTTCTCCAGATTTACTCATCAAAAGTTCTAATAAACTAAACTCCATACCAGTTAATCGTATCTTTTCATTTTGTTTGTAGACTTGCCTACGATTTGTATCTATTTTTATTCCTCCCATTGATATTATCCCCGATGTAGTGGATAGCGTATTCCAAGAGACTTTTTCGACTCTTCTTAAGATAGCTTTTATCCGAGCTTCTAATTCTTTTGGAGAGAATGGTTTCACTACATAATCGTCCGCACCTAACTCTAAACCTGTAATTCTATCTGCAACGTCTCCAAGTGCTGTTAACATAATAATTGGTGTATCAGAATCTTTTCGAATCTCTTGGCACACGCCGTATCCATCTAACTTTGGCATCATTATATCTAGAATAATTAAATTCGGCATTTCTTTTTTATATATTTCTAGAGCTTCTTCCCCATCCCCAGCCGTGATAACAGTATACCCTATCATAGAAAGACGGGTTTCAAGGATTCGACGAATACTGATCTCATCGTCTACCACTAGGATTTTTTCTTTGTGGTTTTCCAATTTATGTGCTCCTTAAAATGTAATAGTTTTTATGGGTTTTACCACAAATTAGTGGTATCCACTCTCTTTATAGGATCATTAGCATATGTTTTACAATGCATTACTTTACTATTAAGCTTTAACTTTAATTTAATCAAGTAAAAATTTTCAGGGGTTGACAATTTTGATTTAAACAGGCTACTGTAGATTTCAAGATCAAGCCATTGATCTGCAAACGTTACTTTTGAAATAAATTTTATATTGATTTCAATAAATAAAGGATACTATGGAGAGTTTGATCCTGGCTCAGGATGAACGCTGGCGGTATGCTTAACACATGCAAGTCGTACGAAGATCTTTGGTCTTAGTGGCGGACGGGTGAGTAACACGTGAGAATCTGCCCTTAGGAAGAGGATAACAGCTGGAAACGGTTGCTAATACTCTATACGCCGAGAGGTGAAAGGAT